>Ga0209671_1000870_pt1 | contig 22756 bp, 15 predicted proteins | sample WorMetHERISLAND2_2_FD_187401 | JGI IMG/M metagenome (GOLD analysis project Ga0209671, IMG submission 187401) | Marine gutless worms symbiont microbial communities from Max Planck institute for Marine Microbiology, Germany - Olavius geniculatus... | ecosystem: Host-associated > Annelida >... | reverse complement strand
CCATAAATTTCTGCTTGTAACAGTGAAAGAATGGTTAAAATCGGTGCTGAATTACCGAAGTTATCCCAAAAAAACTGGGGGTCCGTTTTTTTGGACCACCCTGTAGGGGGTCGGGACTTGAACTGCTAAAATCTACGTTGAATGCTGAAAATTTCATACGTTGTCTTGGTCTATTTCCAGCCATTGCGTCGCAATTCAGTGTTGAAATGTGCGCTGCATCCAAAAATTGCGAAAAATTCACTAAAAACATCTTTTTGAGGGGTTCAAGGTCGTTCAAGGTCATCGATGTTGTTAAATCCAACAAGCCTGTCACCAGTGCTTGTTATGATAAGCAGCATGTATGTACCTTTGGTTTATTAATAGATCAAGTAACAACTGAACTGCACAAACGGACATTTATCAATAGAATTTTATTTAGCAACTGTTATTAGTTTGTTTATTTGTAGTCTGTTTATCTGTTTATGTTTTTCTGTATTTTTTTTGTTTCCCTTAGTAATGTTTGTAGTTTTTCTTTACTGTTTTCCTATGTTATTGTTCTTGCGCGTTTGTCGCAAGTGTTTATTACATATTAAAATAAAAAAAATAATAAAAATAAGTAATACCTATCTGCAACCGTTTTCACATTATTCGAGCCAATAACGGCAAAATGACGTCTTTTTAGGGGGTACCCCTCTTCGACGATAAACTAGAGACCTTGGGGCAGCCCAAAGTGAAGATTTCGTGATCCTAGCTTGCACCGTTTTGATACAGCTCATGAGTGTGACAGACAGACAGACAGACAGACAGACAGACAGACGCCCAGACGATGGCAAAGACGTGAGAAGCATTCTGCTTTCGCGCGTAAAAAAAGCTCAGTTACTGGTGAAAGGCATAAAGAATAAAGCATAAAACTTGACAGAATAACACATCAGACCATACTGATCATATTTAGTGCTAGTGCCATTATGTGCAGCCTGTTTCCTAGCAACGGTTGCTAGGCAACACATTTACCCTACCAATATACTGTTTAAGCATGTACTCTTAACCAGAAAGAGTGGTCCTGTTATAGAACATCAAAACGTTCTGTAGAAATCTTTATAAAAAATGCTGATCAAGCAGACTTGACAATGTACAACAAAACAACATGTGTTTTGTTGTTAAGCAACGAAATAAATGATAACTACTACTTTTTACTCTGCCCGGAAACAACAGTTTTCGGAAGGACTAAAGAATCGTTATCTAAATACATCAAATGTTAACAAGAAATTTGAGCAAAGCTCATGAGACGCGCGAAAGCCTATAGCGCAGTTCCTGTTCGCATGTAATCTTAGTCTATCTCCATCCATTTCATCGTAATTCACTCTTTTGCAGCCAAAAATCGCCAAAAAATCACGTTAAATCAATATTTTAAGGTTGAAGGTCATTCAAGGTTATCGATGTTGACATTCATAAAAAGCTCCTCATCAGTGCTTGTTATGATAAGTAGCATGGCTGTGCCTATCTGCAACCATTTACACGCTACGCTAGACAAGCCAACAGAGTATAAATAACACTTTTTACAGGGGTACCTCTCGTTGACACCCACGTGCGCAGGCCTGTTTGAAAGAGTCCGGACTTGGACTGCTAAAATCTACATTCCATGCTGAAAATTTCATACGCAGGTTCTCTTGGTCTATCTCTTATAATTTTGGCGAAATTCACTCTTGAAATGCGTGTCACAGTGCAAAATTGTGCAAAAAATTCACTAAAAACCCCTTTTGGGAAGGTTCAAGGTCGTTCAAGGTCATCGATGTTGATAAATTTAAAAAGCCTGTCACCACTGCTTGTTATGATAAGCAGCATGTCTGTGCCTATCTGCAAACGTGTTCACCCTACACGAGATAATTGCGGTAAAATAACCACTTCTTAGAGGGGTAGCTGACTTTGACGCCCGCCTGCGCCGGCCTCCTTGAACCTATGGGGTCGGGACTTGAACTGCTAAAATCTACGTTGATACGTCGTTGAATGGTGAAAATTTCATACGCAGGTTGTCTTGGTCTATCTCCAGCCATTTCGTCGCAATTCAGTGTTGAAATGTGCGCTGCATCCAGAAACTGCGAAAAATTAACTAAAAACCTCTTTTTGAAGGGTTCAAGGTCGTTCAAGGTCATCGATGTTGATAAATCCAAAAAGCCCGTCACCAGTGCTTGTTATGATAAGAAGCATGTATGTACCTATCTGCAACCGTTTTCACATTATTCGAGCCAATAACGGCAAAATGACATCTTTTTAAGGAGGGTACCTCTCTTTGACGCCCTCGTTCGAGGAGAACCCCTGCACCCAGTGGCACGAAATTTTGTCACCATAAACTAGACACCTGGGGGCAGTCCACAGTGAAGATTTCGTGATCCTAGCTTGCACCGTTTTGATACAGATCACGAGCGTGACAGACGGATGGACGGACGCCCAGACGATGGCAAAGACGCGCGTAGCATTCTGCTTTCGCGCGTAAAAATCCAGTTGCTAAGCAACAAATTTACCACAGCATTTAATTGTGATGTACAATAGAAAACCGCCATTTAAATGAGATTTAGGCTAAGTAAAATGTTTTATTGCCTAAGCGACTGGTGCAGAAATTGCTCTACGCAGAAGTTACTCTACGCCGGGCCCGGTTAGTACTGTGAAGGATGACTGCCTGCGGGCAGGTAAACCATCTCGGTGCGAAGCCTGCCAGCTAGGTCGACTCAGCGTTCTACCCTCCGTGGGACGGTAAAATGAGTAGTAACTCATTTACATGGGTTACGGAAGGTGGGGACCTTTCACTAATCACATCTTTCAAAATTTTTCTTTGTTTTCCAAGAGCAAAGGCAATAGTGTGTTGTTAGTTTGTTTTGGTGGAGATTAAGTTGGTTTTCAGCTGCAACGTCTAAAATTCACGGCACTGGCAGAAAATAGAAATCAACAGAAACTGCGGTTTTCCCCCCAAACCGAACCGAAACCAACTGACTTTGGCCAGTGGGAAACCATAACAACACTATGCATAAACATAATTACAAATGTCAACATGAGATGCAATGCTATAGCTTGAAATGTGGCAAAAATGTGTAGCTGGGGCCCTTACCGTGCTACCCAGACTCCCTAGCTGGATCAAAGGAGAGTGTAGGAGTAGAGTTGACCCAGGTGAATCCCCTTCAGAAAAGTCTAGGGCCTGAAACATAACGTGGAATGAATTAAATTTAATCTGAAAAAAGACATTTACATTACCACAATCAACTACCAGCTAGTAAGGATTGGAATTTATGAGTTCTTACTTAAAATGCACTCAACAAAGAACAATATTGTAACAAACTGAAAAACTACAGCGAAACAAATAATCTTTGTCTTTCAGTAATGTAACATGCATCAGCAGTCACTGTACAGAACCATACACACCAATATGGAACAGAAAATTCTTGTCTTTCATAAGCACTATAAACACACTAGGCCTATTCTATCAGCCAACATTCTTGTGTGCAGTCTCTTCAATATTAATAAGTTGTATTATTCCATGCACCAGCATCATAAATGGTCAAAATGTATGTATGTAACAGTCTTCTAGATAGTTTATCAGCAATTAAAAAATTCAGTCAACAGACAAATAAATCCAAGTAGTCTCATTTCGTGTTAAGTCTCTGGGCATAAGACACCGATACAGAACGGACATAGCACTAATCACTTTCAACATCCATATCCATTCTTGACACATTTGCACGAGATGCCCCATAATAATCTTCATCAGATGGTGGTCCTTGTTGCCTGTCATCAGCATCAGACCGATCAGATTCCGACGGTGCATCGTCTACATTACGTTCGTCATCGTTACTGTCTTCAGCTGCACTTCTTTCATTCTCTTCATCCACTTCTTCATCAGACTCACGCCTTGCTGCCCTTCTGCCCTTCTCTTGTTCATCATCGTAAATATGACGATGTTTTCGATCACCACGATCACGCTTCTCTCCAGATTTACCAGAACGATCTTGCACTTTTTTACTGTCACGTCGGTCCTTATCCTTACGAGAAGGTGACCTGCTTCTTGAGCTGTGTGATCTATGATGTGAAGACTCCTGACTTCTGTCATCTTTAGAAACTCTCTTGGAATTGCCATATCCATCCCGCTCTGAACGTGATGGCGAATAACTTCCTTTGTCACCGTCACCTTTGCTCTTCCTGCCTGTGCTCTGAGACTGAGAAGGAAAACGGCCCGGCCTTGGTGACTTTGACCCGCTTCTATGACGTCGGTGATCCTTGGACTTAGACGACGAATGACGTTTTGGTGATCGTGATCTAGACCGATGTCGGTTTCGTGATCTAGATCGAGAACGGTGTGATCTTGAGCGCCGAGAACGAGACCGTGATCTTGAGCGGTGATGTCGCGACCTTGACCGCGAACGGCTGCGCTTACGACGTGAACCATCAGAGTCGACTGCAGCTGAAATAAGTGGCTGGGCTTCATTTACTTTGCGCAGCGCCTCCTCAATTTCGTAACTGCTTGCACCTTCCAATCCGCTAACTGACTTCACAATCGCACTGTTGGATGGAACAACAGTAACAGGCCGACTGCCAAGTAACTGGCCAGTTACAGCTAAAGCACGATTAACAGACGATTTCTCGGAAAACTCAATGAATGCCGCTCGGACTGGCGCACCTTCTTCTCCTGCCATGCGTGCATACTTGACCTCACCAGCGTGGAGACCGAAGAACTGCATAAGTGTCTCTGGTGCAACAGCTGAGTCCAGATTTGCAACGTAGATTGTTCTCTCCACTTCATCGCCTTTAGTTCCCTCCACCAAGTTCTTGGAGTAGCTAAGTGACATGGCCGTTTTCTCGTCAGGTATTCTTCCATCGGGTACAGCAACAACATTCAGCGCGCGGTCAATAAACACGGTGTTGGTGAGATGCAAAGCTATGGCTACGTCATCAGCATACGCAAACTTCACGTAACAGACTTTCGACGTCACGTTTGTAGACTCACTCGTCGGGTAAATAACCACGTCGTCGATTCTACCAAGAAAGCCAAACAGTGTTTTGAGTTGATCCTTTGTCGTTGCCGGCGCAACGTTCGTCACCTGTACCACGCGTGGTGCACTAGGCATTTCGTTGACGATCGATCGTTCAGTTTCTTAAACAATGAATCAATGAAACTGACACTCACAAATTTTAATAAATTCGCACTGAACTGTTCCTTTGTTTATTATCACTATTTGCACATAAATTTTCTATTCAATGGCGACTCTAGCTAAATCGTATCTAGTCCACGAACCTGTGTACTATCGGTACTCCAAAATCCCTAGAAATCCACACTGCACCAAAGCCTATGCACTGCACAAACCACAACGTTCAACTAGAATGTAATTCTATCATTATAAAAAATTATTTTACATTTACTATTTATTACCAAATGCTAACATAAATAGCATATTTACCATTTGATATTTTCGGGTAGTCTAGAGCATGCATTTCGCGCGGTCGTACGTCAGGCGAACTTTAGAGCTTCGCAGTTTTTCTGCGACATTTTAATTTCAACTTCAGTTAAAATAGCACAGAAACATCTAACAAGCTTGCCTTTGCAGAAAATTATATTTAACAATTGGCTGTTTTTGCCAGCTTGTAATCAGAACTGCAAGAGGTCGAAGGACCGAGTGACCCTCACTACAGAGGGATCATTTCTTATCTGATCTAATTAGCTGGTTAAGTGCGTTGTCATTTCGATTATTGGTGCATGCAGCAAACTAAATTTATAGCGGTAAAACTGCACTGGGCACAACACAACGGAGCTGTTCAGAAAATTCTGGAAGTTTTAAATTGGACCACATTGAAATGACAAAGAATCCCTTCGGATTCGTCCGGTATCCGGGAGAACCACACCTGTTTATTTCCGGATGTTGGACAGGATACGTGACAGCTGTGGACTATGGACTGACTGTTGTGCGGCTTTCAGACTTCGACCGAGAACGAACAAAGCGAAGCTCGGTGCTGGTTTGTGTTAAACTGGATCTTGACAGATTTGTGCTAACTTTCTGATCGGATCGTTTCAGCCAGCGTTCGCTCAAATCCTTCGGTTTCCGAACTTTGCAATCGTTGACAGCCGCCCGCGTTCCATACAGGTATGTCGTGTGCGGCCGAATTCGTTTCCGAAATGCTCTATAGATTGTGTCAGTTTCGTAAGAAGGGTTATATTGTCTGTATATGTGTAAACTACTTTCATGGCAAGCCTTATCTGCCAGCAATACCGATGTTGATCATGTATCGTGTTACAGGAAGGCACGATCGGGCTTAATTACAGGGCGGATATAATTTGTGGGGTGTAGGGGCGGGGTCACGTTGCTGATCTGCAGAGCTAACTTCAGTGCCGGCGCTAGTGAGCCTTTCCCGGCCTTTCTCCCGCCAAATACGACTGAGGCCTCTATAACTAGAGTCACACTTAAAATAAGTCTGCAGCTTAAGTTAGCACTCGTGATAATCTTCTCAGGTTGCTGGCTGGATCGTAATGGAGATCATCTGCTACAAGGACGATGGTAAAAGGCGGATGTGCGGATCTGCGGATGTGGCAACAGGTAAAAGACGGATTTCGCTTTTTACCCATCGTACTCAATCACGCCTCTGGACCAATAAGTGGTGTATAACCGAGTATTAATTTGGGTCTTTGGGCGCCGGACGTTTGGGCGTTATTGAAATTGCTGTATTTTACATGTCGTTCTAGTTAGAATCGTGAGTTGGCGAAATAAGTAGGCCTTAGTTGGCAAATGTGGGTTTACAAAATTACAATAGTAACTTCCTGATGCACTTAATAGTCATCGTCGTTGTCTTCTGTTGTCATTCGTCGTTGCGTGATGTCACGGTAGGCCTATGTCATTGTCGTGCACTGATGAGCGTCGTTGTATGTCGTCGTGCGTTGATACATCGTCGTCGTATACCTGTATCATCAGTGGCATATTTAGGGGGAGGGCCACGGTGCAATAGCTCCCTCCTTTGGCCCGACCATAAAATTTTTTAAAGGCGACTTTATATGAAAAGATGCGTTTTTTTGCCGTTTTCCAGCAATAATTGCAAAATTCAACAATGTTTGATGGTCTTTTTTCGTACCGATACAATATGCAATTAAAATCGCCATGTGAGATTGCATCTGATATGACGTGATTTTCTGCGTTTCCGAATTTCAGAAAAAATGGGTGAATTTGCGGCTTCCATTGAACACTCAAAAGCAAAAAGTGTTTCAGCCTCAGGGGGCAAGCCCCCTGACCCCCTGACCAGGGGCTCTGCCCCTAGACCCCGCTGGGGGCTCTGCCCCCAGACCCCCATTATAGGCTCGCGCTCTGCGTGCTCACCATGGCCCCCCTTTGCCAAATCCTAAATACGCCACTGTGTATCATCTCTGCACGTCTTGTCACATGTTGAGTCATCTACTTACGTCAACGTCGCACTTTCTCGTGCGTTATTGCACATCGTCATCGTTATAATTTGCCGTTGTATGTTGTCGTCGTCAAGTGACAAAGCAGATAATTGTTTTCTGAGTAAATGCCTAGACGAATTTGTGATCAGGAATTATTGTCTAAACCTATGCAGAGTGTGAACTGTGAAGAAATTCGCAGAGACAGACTTCAAACAACTGCCGCCTATAAAGCGTCCGCTGAGCAGTTAATTACAGAGCGAATAATGAAAAAACTCAACAACTTTCATGACTGGTAATGTATGTGACAACTGTTATCTGCGCATCCGTCTTTTACCCACACATTCGCACTTAACATCCGCCACATTCGCACATCCGCAGATCCGCACATCCGCTTATTACCCATAGCCCTGCTACAACCCTAAGGACGTCAGCTTTGGCTCTCTGCTACTCCACTGCAGAATACTGTGCTCCAGTCTGGGCCACATCACCTTACACTAAACTGATTGATGTCCAGCTAAATGAATCCATGCACATTGTCTCTGGAGCTCTGCACCCAACACCTTTTTCGTGGTTGCCGTCGTGGACCCTTCCATTGCACCTCCTGGATTCGACCTATGTTGACGCTGAACCACTTTTGCACTGGTCATGGTCAATGTGCAGCCAACCTTGTCCGCTGGAGTCAGGCTTCAGATTCGTCCTGTTTTTGTGGCGCACCTTCACAAACTATGTCACACATTGTGAATGATTGTCCATATACTAAATTTCCCGACGGCCTGTCAGCCTTACATTTGGCTGATGAAGAGGCTATTGCCTGGCTCAGCATGCAGAGCATACGCTAAGAAGAAGAAGAATGAGAGTCTGGGGAAGCCCCCACCCCCGGGTTTAGGGGCAGAGTTCCTGATCATGGGGTCAGTCTCCCTGAACCTGAAACACTTTTGGCTTTTGGACGTTTATTGGAAGCGGTCAGTGTTACTGTCAGTGCAAGCTGCACTGACATGCTTGTGAATGATTTCTAGATTATTGTCAGTATGGATCCGAACTGGCAGATGGAGCACTTTGAAGCTATTGTCAATGTGGGAGGTTTCCCTTTATTTTTTATAGTAATATTTCATCCTTTAGGGACGGAATGATACAGTGCTATTTTCATCCATCATTAGAAATGGTTTTTCGCACATACTAACTTGTGTCTGATATGTAAAACTAACTTGTTTGATCGTAAGAACTGCCTGTTAAATGCATCGTAGTTTTGCACTTGAGTGTGGGTAAAATACAAAACTGAGAGAGAGAAAACCTACAGGTATTGTGCAAAATAAAATATAGTATTGTGTAGTATTTGAGAATGAAATGTGCTGCTCATGGTGTGTTGACAGATTTAGACGTTACTGAAATGTTGCTACCACAGCAGCAGTCCTTGCTAACAGAACTCATTCAGAACACCGTCGTGCGAGTATGCGTCGAACATGTGCCATTTGAAGGACGACTCGAACTGGATGGGCTTGTTTGCATCAACAGCGATCTCGGTGGGGCCAGACAGATTGTGGTCAAAATCCATACAGTTGTTGGACGCAAAGATGCATTTGCAGAAAGGATGGCTGCACAGAAAACCAGTTGGCAAGCCACTCCATCGGCGGTAAACAAGAATGGATTGTCCCAGAACACACCCGACGCTATGCCGCTGGATGCGAGATTAATGTCACAGGAAGATGCATTGTCAGCTGAAGCTGTGGAAGATACAGATTATAAGTCGGGTGAGTCAGTGGATGAGCACTTGCCCCCATGGTCCCGCCATGCTCCACAGATACTGAAACTACTGACAAAATCTGATGCAGCATCTGATAAAACTGTACATCCACCTCCAACGGATTTATCGGTGGCATCATCCGCCAAGGCAGAGAAGTCGCCTGATGCACCCATAAAGAGAGAGCCGGTGGCGGTCAACGAAGTTGCACAGAATGCAACGAAAGCGGAGGCACATGTCGACCATCACACTGCGAAATGGCGCTGCAAGATGTGCCAGCTGTTGTGCGCAAACTTCGGCGAGCTTGAGTCGCACATGCGCAATGTGCATGTGCGTTTCGTGTGTCGTCTGTGTCTGAACAGCTTCACGTTGTCATGCAACCTGCGCCGTCACATGAAGCTGCATGCTGGCGTCCGACCTCACACTTGTCTATTCTGCTCAGCGTCTTTCTCACGCAGTACCGATCTCAAGATCCACATGAAGAAGCACCCACTGGCAGCTAGTGTGGACTGCAACCACGAGTCTCCTGGGTCCCCGCAGCAGGAGCCGCTATCTCTGAAGAAGCCGGCAATTTTGCACGAGTGTGACTTGTGCAGTAAGGGATTTGCAGCTGCGGCTCACCTTGCTGATCACCGTCTGACTCACGATTCGCCAACTGCTGGGGAGAATGAGAGAAATGTGCCAGATAGTGAGCAAGTTAATGGTAAGGCTGGCAGTTCACGTGAGGATCACGTTACAAATGGCGGTGCTTTGAAAAATGAATGTTCCAGTCGAAATGTTGCGGCTGGTATTGATTTGGCTGAAACTGTACGTGAGTTTGCGCCGCTGTTTCATCTCGGTGAAGCTGGTGTATATACTCCTGGGTCTGATAAAGCCTCCGTTTTTTTAGCAACCATCGCTCAGCACACAAGCGCAGCAAAATCTGCCACTCAAGGGAGAAATAAGCGAAAAGGTTTGCCAATGAAACGTATCGACGTTGGCAATGATGATTATGAAATGACAGCTGATGATGGGGAAACTGTAGTGAAAAAAGCTTTGTTGGAGGATGACACTTCATTGGTGAAAAATGAGAACATGTCAGATGTGAGTGCTGACGTTGATGTTACTCCTGCCATGACGTCACAGATGAACAAGGAACAGGCAGAGGTCGGTTTAGCTGAAAAGTCAGAACTCTCTGAGGGTCCTTCAATTTCACCACAGGTCACTGAGGTCAGTGCTGGGGAGAAGTCGGAGGCTTTTGCAAGTCCTGCAGTTGTCTTGCAGGCTAGTGATGAGCAGGTCGATGTTGTTAGTGGTGATTTGGACTCGAAGGTCTTCAACTGTCAGTATGCGGGTGGTTGCTCGGCGATCTGCCATGGCTTTGTGGCGTACGAGCGACATTACATGTCGGCACACGGCGGCAGATATCCATGCTCGCTGTGTCCACAGAGCTTTACGAGCCGCAACAACCGTCGCCGACACACCGACGGCCATGTTGGTGCAGCAGGTCATGGCCGCCACCAGTGCCTGACGTGTGGCAAACGGTTTGCACGAGCCGACATAATCAAGGAGCATCGGCTGACCCACACGCGCAGCTATCAGCTCGGTACGTGCGGCAAGTGCGGAGAGTCGTGTGGCACCAAGAAATCATCACTTCTGCTTCATCTCAAACGCTGCCTTACCGCCACCGATGTCGATGCAGATATTATAGATGATGCCAAAGTCACCGAGCCAGGATCATCTGAGTAGTTATACTCTATCGTCAGGGATTTTGTAGGAATAAGATTGATATATTGGGTATGTATGACAGAGCTGTGTACTGACATGTTCATTTCATGCATTTCTTATTAATTTAGCATACATGTATGTGTCTAATTTTAGGTGTACATTTAATGTATGCTGTTAGCCTATTATATTCGTCTGAATTGGAGGTTTTTGCTTAGCATGCTGCCATTGCCTGTTGAAAATTTGTATAAATTTGATATATTCTGTAAATGGTATGTGTATGTGATGTAATGTGATACATGGTTGTGCCTTAGGACTAATTTCTTGTTTGGATTGTAATGTCCAGTTGATGATTTTGATAGGAATAAGTTCTGATCTCTTTGCAAACATTTCTGATGTTGTTAACACAAAAGCAGTGCACGTCTTTATGGAGCTGTGTTGCTATATGTATTTAAATTTGTTTTTGTTAAACCAAACTGTTTTGTTAGATTCAGCCAAGTTTATGTTGGCCCCCCCCAAGGTTGAAACTTCTGCAGCGCAATATGACTTTCTTCCAGTTGCCCAAATATCATCTAAGCAACGAAGAGTACTTGTCCCATGAATGCATGAAATTATTTTATTAACTATGCTGCATGTGTAACAATATATAAGATGTACTCAGCATATAAGCAGTTTCATGTGTCATTTGCTACCTAAGGCTCTGTACATACAACTTTTGCTATTCGCATTTAATTTTGTGCTATTTCAACATGTAATTCTGATATTTTTGCCTGTTAATGATCATTCGTTTATTTATCACTGACCAAAAAATAATTATTGTGTTCATATTTAACAGAATTTTTTTGTATAAATTTTGTAATATAATGATAAAATGTTAACCAGCTATGCTGCTCAAATGCAATATGAACTTTGTCTCATGTATGTACAAGTAATTTGAGCAAAGCTCATGTGACGCATGATAGCAGTGTTTCTGCCACCTGGGCAATCGTGTACAGCATGCAATAAAATGATAATTCATCTTGAAGGAGTGCACAAATTTGAGGCTTCCGTACCAAAGGCTGTTTGACTTTAGGAGGTCGACACTTAGATTGTTAAAAATGTACGTTCTACTCTAAAAATTTCATGCCCAGGTTGTCCAGGTCTATCTCCAGCCATTTCGTTGCAACTCACTCTTGAAACATGCATTGCAGCCAAAAATTGTGAAACATTCGTTAAAATCCCTTATTTTGGGGGCTCAAGGTCGTTCTCGGTCATTGATGTTGATAAATCTAAAAAGCCCATCACCAGTGCTTGTTATGGTAAGCTGCTTGTATGTACCTATCTGCAACCGTTTTCATGCTATACAACCCGATAGCTGTAAAATAACGTCTTTTTATTGGGGTGCCCCTGTTTGATGCCCTCGTTCGAGGGGAATTCCCTCACCCAGGGGCACAAAAATTTGTTACGATAAACTGAACTCTTTGGGGCATCCCATGGTGAAGATTTTGTGATTCTAGCTTGCACCGTTTTGATACAGTCGCAGAGCGTGACAGACGGACAGACAGCCAGACAGACGCCCAGGCCATGGCTAAGGTGCTCGAAGCATTCTGCTATCGCACGTAAAAAAGTCATTATTGTCTAAACAGTAACCATTTTATGTGATTCAGGTGTTTTTATTAAATGTTTATTTATTGACCAGCATGACTCTAAACATAACTTGTAGCCAGTAGATGTTAGACTAACACTGTGCAAGTCCAAGTCTTGGTAGCATGTCTTGTACGTAATAAAAATAAATTACATATGTTTAATGTCAGTCATTTTAAGCTGTTAAGAAGTCTGAAATTTTAATTAAATTTTAATCGACTGAACAAGTGATTGATTAATTTCTTAACAATTAGACAATTAATTGTAAATTTCTGCAACTTAGAAATTAAATTTCCGTTTCTGGCTTATTTTATATAATTCTGTACTTGAGTGGTTACTGTTGGTTGCTGTATTTTGTTGTTCTGATGCCATTTGTCTTGGGTGTTATAATTCAGCCCATTTCCTGTGATGATGTATAACAGTGGGTGAATTTTGTCTGGATGCCATTCACAGCATTTGCTTGCCATATGTAAATTATTAAATGACTGCTGAATATGCTGTCATAACTGATATTTATTAACCAGTGACATGTCGGTGTTATATTGAAGCAGCTGTTTGCATATTAGCTGCTATCTCATTACCAAGTTGCAATTGACATTTGTGTCTTTGTGAATATGCTTCGTGCATTGTAGATAAATGCAGGGGTGTCTAACCATTTGAGTTCTTTGAACAAGTTTTTTTCTACCCCTCCCCCTTCTGTTTCTTTTTTTTTCTCCCTTCCTCAATTCTTTATTACTTTTCTGGGATTTTCCCTTAAAGGTCCATGGACACCAAAATTAACATATATATTTTATTCATTTTTTTAAAAACAGCATAACTTTCTGATAATTTCGATAGTAATATTGCCGACCAGCATTATGTCAACACGAAGAAACTTACATTTGAAATCGACAATCTACGAAAAGTCTGTAGAAAACGAACCGCCGTATTGACAGGCTGATGACGTCACTGTTTGAACACGTTGTCAATGTAAAATACGCATAAAAACGTAAGCATTATAAAATCATATTTTCTACTTATCTACTGCTGCAGTTGTCATGTGACACACTATTTTTTGTCATTAACAATATTAAAATTAATTGGTAAACACTGACTGTGTTCAACCACTGACGTCATTTCCGGCCATGTACCAAGATAAGATTTTTCAGCATAACGTAACGCCATTTTTCATTATATTCAGACATTAATTTATAAAACAAATCAACATATTATATATGCCAGGTGAAATGTCTAATTGAGGTCTACATAAATTTCACAAGTGAGTTTGATCATGGCCATGGACCTTTAAACCAGTAAGGGGGTCTGAGCACTGCAGTTACAGAATGCTTTTGGAAGCAAGCCACTGCAATGTGATATAACTATGGATACTTCCCTCCATCGAAGGGCTGGAAAACCTTTTCTTTTATTTTTACAGTGGGACGTTTTGCTTCATTTTGGTGTAGACGCCTCTTGAACGCTGATAGTAGTGGACCAGACCAGTTCTCAGTAGGGTGCACAGTTTTCTGCGGAAAAGTTTGCTAAATTCTGCAGGCTAGTTCGCAAAATTCCGTGGCTCACTGCAGCAAAATTATCCAAATTCCGTGGCTTACAGCGCCCTTTCGTTTGTGCATAAACTAAGCTTTATTCTGTTAAAAAAACCTCAGTTTTCGGATGCTGGCATGGCGCTTAGTTATGCTAGCAACATACAAAAAATTATGGATTTTTTCTTGTCAAAAGTGCAATTTGTCATTAGTCGAATTGTGTTTATTTATGATTGTGCAGTATACGATGGTAATTATTAGAAGGGATGCAGTTTTAGGCAGTTCAGTTTGATTTTTCTTCGTGATATAGCTAGTCTAATTACATTATCAAGCCGACGATCGTACTAATCATCTGTCATTTCTTAACTTCTGCAAAATTCTGTGGCGATATCAAAATTCTGCAGAAAAGGGCAAATTCCGTGGCTTGGCTCGAAATTCTGCGCCCACAGAAAACTGTGGACCCTAGTCCTCAGTATGATGGCATTTGTTACCATTTTTGTATTGAATACGTGTACATTGAAGTTGAACCGGACCAGAAAAAGCCTATTGCTCAGAGTGAACTGTCATGCATTATTGTGTTGCTGTGTACTGTTCGTTATTCATTAGTCTAATATTCCACAATCTTTAGTTGTTTTCTTATTATAACCAGATGAATAATAATTAGAAGTTTGTATATAGAAACATCTGTGTATACATGTAATATTTGTATATTGGAATTTAACTGGCAATTTTCATTATTTTATATACCATGCCGCGATTTTGTTGTAACCATAGTAGTGTGGCACGTAGTATATTTTTATTAATGTTGTGTTATACTTTGTTGAGTATATAGCAGTTCCACTTTACTTGTGTGATACTAGTACTGGGTATATTGTGCACCATAGAAAGGCAGTAGTTTTATTTTTATGACAGTTTTCGCAAATAAGAACCAGCAATGCACTCAATGTTGGCATGCAAAGGGCTGTCATCTGAATCTGATGCAGGATGTACAGAAGAAAAATGAAATAGATTTGCTGACTTTCACTTTATTTTAGGGATTTAATTTGAAAGTTAGCACATTTATTGTTTTTTTGTAGGTTTCAGCAGGAATTATCTGTTGCTATGCAGAATTACTGATGTCAATTGCAGTTGTGAATTGCAGTGAACAGCGATGGTCGAATTTCAGTTTCGACATTTTGCGCATTTTTGTTGTTCAGTAGTAGCTGTTATTGCATTTGTCAATTTCCAGTTGTGTGACTAGGAATTGTTTATTTTAGTGAATCACATTTTCAAATGTTTTCTTGTGTCACTGAATATTTTTGCAGTAAAACTCTGTGGAAGTGGTGGTGTACTTAGCTGTAATTGGTTCTTCGAAATGTTGCTTTTGATCATTGTTTGACGCCCTGTTTTCATCACAATGTTTTTTTTGTTGCTGACTGATGATGTTAAGTCCAGTGAAGTTAATTGTTCTTGTCTTTGTTGTTGTTGCAATAGTTTGTTTCATCATGGACCTTGTCTTTGTGCTGTACGTGTAGTTTTACAATAAAGTGGCTTTAGTTGTTAGATTCGTTACACATTTAGGTGTGTGCAATTTAGTGCAGTTAAATGATGCTGCCTAATTGCTTATGGGCTTGGTACTATTGATACTTTTGCCATTGATAGTGAAAATGTAATTTTTTTAAAACGTTGAATTTACGTTTGCTCTACTTTAGTATCTTAAAGTGAAAACGTCTTTAAAATGCTGTAAAACTTTTAATACAAACTTTGTCTCAAATACAACGTTCTATACTAGCTAGGGGCTTCTATTAGAAGTTCCACGGTAGTAGTAAAAGTGTATATTTTTATAAGACTAACTCAAATACTCAAGAAACTGATACTTACTAAACTCGTCACGTTAGTGTGATTTTGTTATAACCACTATTGAGTAGCCTAGTTGGTTGATCACTATCCACTAACACTATATTATATATCCAATACTTATCACAAAAACTACTTAACAACTTAAAATTATTTAAATTTACTACTTAACGATGTTTTCTCAGATCCCCAATTCCGTAAACTGCTATACATACCATCTATCTGTAGTAACTTTTAGCAGGATATTGGACTGTCATTACGAATACAAAATAAAAGAAATTGTAGTCGTAATGACAGAATAATATCTTGCTAAGCTCAACTGATTTGGTTAAATGTTTTTTTTTTTCTCAATTAGAAAAGAAACATTTCTGAGTATGGTTCTTGATATAATATTGAAGTGCTGTTATGTTATCATCGTCCTCATCATCAGTTTTTATTTCAGGCACCTGGGCTATATACACAACAACGCATAAAACATACACAAAACACACAATTATATCACTGAAAAATGTTCACTAATAAACTATACTTGCTGGATAATCTTAGTTTTTTTACTCGTTTAGTTACTAGTAACGTAAATATTGAATTCATATTCCTCTGATTGCACAGCTCTAGTTGTCACAAGTCAGAGTTTTTGTGATAAGTATTTTTGGTTGTTGTGATTGGGAAATTTCTGGTCCGTTTCCGAAATGGCGATGCACGTTCCTAGAGGTCCGGGCTTTGCCCAGATGTTAAAGGAGGGCGCAAAAGTGAGTATTAATAACGACATAATGTAAGGCGATAGCTACACATTGAGTATGTGTCGATAACGTTCATGGTTGAAGTGGTTGCAGTGCACGTGTGTTTTCGGCGGCCATGACACTGGTAGTCATGACAAAACACCTAACAAAAATGGTTCTTCGTAAAACATGCCGGGACAGATGGTTAGGACATGATACAAGATCTAAGTCTTCCAGCCGGAATGGTAATTTGGGCACACGTAAGGTGGGCTTATCATGCCAAGCGGGCTGACTTTACCACGAGACAAATTAGTGATATTATCCATGTAATCAGTTCACCATAAACTCTGGAGTCCACAGACAACGTAACGTGGTTTCACTTCCCAACACAAATTATGATTATTTCATTAATAAAACTAACTAAAATTAGGGCGTTATAGCTTGTTCGTATCTTTGTACAGCTTCATTGTAGTAAAAGATGGCATGATCTAGCAAATTATTTTATTAATTAACTCATCTTAAATTTACTAAGTTCTCCATTTTTTTCTTAAAATTATATTTGTTTAGAAATTCTTTCTTAAATTATGTTTTTCATAGAGTTCTTACCATTATTTTAAATTCTATAAGTCTGTTCCCTAAACCTTAAACCCATCTTTCGGAAAACATTTATAGGCTAGCTGTAGCCGTTCCCTTCCCTAGTGACAGCTGGGCTTTTTTTGGACGTTGAGCATTTACACCACATGCTGGCGTCCTTTGACTTCATCTGCTTCTATTAGGTTTGTAGACCTATAATTGTTAACTCTGAGTGAGGAGCAAGAGTTTCACCTCATTTTTGCTCAGGGTAGCGAAAGTTCCAGGGAACGAAAGTTCCATGTATGGAACTTTCGCTTTTGGGGCGAAAGTACGTGGGAACGAAAGTTCCTGTTACCATTGACATTTCACGCGGGTCAAATTTGTCAACTATGCTGGCATTACCTGACTCTAATTAAAGCATTTTACTGGTTGCATTATTCATTATCCTTCAGTATTGTGTCATGATGTTTGAATTTGAAAAGGTCAGTGCTAGGGGTAGATCGGCGATCTCGCACTAGTGAGCAGAAAATTACTAGTGTTAGATCGCCACTTTATCTAATTACATTTATCACATTATGTAAGAATGCAGCCATATTTCTTCACTGCATAACCAGGACTGTGGTTAGGACTGAAATATCAGTCATTTTGTTATCAATTACCAAATTTATTCAAAAACAATATATTTTTAAGTCTATGTTACAAAGAAACAGATATGGCTTGAAATGGACTCTGATATAATACTGAATAAGCCTGATTTAAATACAAGACAGTGTCGTGGCATGGTCATATGACTACCAGGAACGTAATTTCTACCATGTACCTAATAATGTGCCTACCCGATCTACCTCTAGCAATTTTCCAGTGCTAACAGCAAGATCGCCGATCTACCGCTAGAATTATTGATTTGAAAATGCATTTACCAGCAACTATTGTCATGGAAAAAACTGAACTAAAAATTTCCAAAGAACATGATCTTGTTGTCAAGACAAAAAATAAGTGTAATACTATGAAAGCATACGTTCTTTTTTCAATTGGCCAAGGCATTGAGTGGCATTTCTTGTGGTACCATAGGCTACTTTGCAGGTTTCACACTCAACCCGTAAACTCAGCACACCGTGATCTTGAAGTAGGTCGCACATGCACAGTATTATTATGTGGTAAACTCAGCCCGGCGGTAAGTTGAGCCCATGACTCCGGATCTAGGCCACTTGCCTGGTGCTAGAACAAAGGCCGGGACACTTGTTCATTTCGGTTGTGTTACTTTTGTGGTAAATAAACGTCTTTTTAAAGTATTCTGTTACAGTACATTAATTCTTTCCGGCACCAACAAATCACGCTGAGTATGTTGCTTGCCAGTATGGCAATCATTGTTTGGGCATGTATCGACTTTGAAAAAATGCCAATGCAGCATGTTTTAGTGAGTCTGTAATAAATGTATTGCCAAAGTTAACTCACTGAACCCAACAAATTATCAGTTGATAAAAAGCGTAAATTATAACATACTAGGTTAAAGTACTTTGAGAATTCATGAGGCACACAATTCCCCACTGTCAGTGCAAGTTATCTAAGTGTACATTATATAAGGCGCATTCGGCAATGTAGCGGCTACAAGATTTCGGCTGCGATACGCTGTGAGCCACTACAATTTTTCGTGAGACAACAGTCTACGTTAGTGGCTAGCGCAGACGAACGTGACGTCACATTTGTCCACTAATGATGGCTGTTGATGGTTGTAATAGATGAATTTCGAGTAAAAATAGTAATTACGCAAACGATTTTGCATTAGTGTTATTTTATTCTGTACGGTGACATATTTAGAGTGATTTTTCAGCTATCATCCAAAGATCAATATGTTCAGAAGCCCGGATGTTGGCCTAAGGCCTTAATGTAGCTTACAATTTTTATGCTACAAAACGAGCCGCTCATAGCCGTTAAGTTACCGGACGCGCCTGTGATTATAGGGGCATTTGGTCTGCAAAACAGGGCACTTGTCTCTTGTATGCTGTACATTTGTGATTTCGTGACTTTCAAGTCATTGTTTTGTAGCACTTATCTGGATTGGAAGAAGCTGTACTGCGGAATATTGATGCATGTAAAGAACTGGCGGACACAACAAGATCTGCTTATGGACCATTTGGTATTTCATGTCATTTTAATAACTCTGTGCTATTACCCAGGAGAAATATTCAGCATGAACACTAGTTCTGGCAGTATAGTATGCATATTTTTGTGGCTTTTTTTAGAAATGATGCATCAAACAATAGTCATTGCTTCTATTGTCCACGGTTGCTGAGTAGCATCAATTGCTGAAAGATATGCCAAATGTAATGTATTTAGTACCAAAGAGTATTGCTTGATTGACTGTGTAAATGTTGTCGTTAGGTCAGAACAAGATGGTAATTAATCATCTTGAGAAGCTGTTTGTAACGAATGATGCTGCCACTATCATTCGCGAGCTGGAAGTAAGTTATATCTGTACTTTGTACTTGATGAAGGTGTGTCTGTTTTGTTGACCTTTTTTGCTTGAATCTACATGACAATTGTTACCGTATTACGTCAGCTCTTCCAAATTCACCTAATAAAGCTGGTCTTGATGTCCATCCAATGTTTGTACATCTATCCAGCCATGAAATGTTTTTTCAATTCAATGAAAGGATGTACTCTGCATAGAGACCAATCAGTAATACATCGAGGTATGCTATACGAATCAATCCAAGGTCAAGGTTACAAGACCTTCGTAGTTAGACATTCTCCCTTTTTTAAAGACATTGCTTACTTACAACATTTGGAAGCAGGCAAATGTAGTCGGGCCAAATGTTTCACATTTGTTGTAGTTTTTCTGTCACGCAACTTTGAAGAACACTACAGAGTGTGAAGTCAAGTTTTGCACATGGCTAATTAGTTGTTATTATTGCAGGTGCAGCATCCAGCAGCAAAGATGCTTGTACTCGCATCACAGCAGCAGGAGCAGGAGTGTGGTGATGGTACCAACTTTGTGCTGGTCTTCGCCGGAGCCCTGCTGGAGAATGCCGAACAGCTGCTACGGATGGTACGGTCACATGTTGACATTGTGTTACCGTACTAGTAAGTAATTAAGTAAGACGACCTAGAAGGTGCAGTTTTATAGTTAGCCACAATGCAACGCGCTTTGAACAACCGAACAAAAATGTCTTCAGCAGCCATCTAACTGTTCAAAGTTAATGTCTGTACATATTTAACAAATTCTCTGGTCTTGTGACCGTTAAGTTTATCAGCAGGTAGTCACAGTGTGCTGCTATCTTCACACCGGATTGACCGGAACAAAAATGAGTCTACTTGAACTGTTCAAAGTCACTGCTGGCTTGTCTCAAATGAACTGGAAGACTGTATATATGGATACAAGTTGTTTATTTTGATATGTTCTTCAGTGCCTGATGTTGTCAGTTTAGTTACAGAATGTCAGAATGGGCATCCAGTATGCATTAACAGTTATTTTGAAGTTGACATTTGGGGGACTAACACTTAGGGTTACCCATCGTTCATTCCATCGTTCCAATGCAGGGCAGCCAGTGCCGCCCCGTAAGCTTAGGCCGCCATGTGGGCCCATCAGCCATCCCCAGAAAGTTCCCAGCAATTATACTGGGTACTGAAAGTCATGGCGGGAATAGCAAAGAGCACAACTACCCCCACCCACAAGACTACTCTATACTATGGGGCTGTCCAAAGAATTTCACAGCCCCCACACGAAACCACCCTGCAAGCGGCCCAACCCATCAGCAGACCAGCCACATATGCAGTGCAGCCACCCATTCCCGAGCTAAATAAGGCAAACGAGAGCCACTGCAGGGTTTCTAAGCCTGACAGGAAAACCATAGTCCCAAACTACAGTGCATTCGGTATCTACTGAAGTCCCAGTCTGACCCATCATCCTCGCAATAGCCTCTCCAATGGTTCACCCAACTCCGAGACATGACAGAAACAGCAAGGCCACCCAGCGCACATGACCAGTCCACAGATCAGGCGGGCACCAACCAAGCAATGACCCATGGATATCTGTAAGATCCCATTGAACCCTATCAAGGCATGATCTCAAATCAGCACCTTTAGCTGGCTGAGAGATTAACCTTACTTTAACCTTTAACTTCAACTGTTTTACGATATAACCTCAAATCAGCGCTTTAAGCTATCTGAGGAGCCAACCTTTTTATGCTACTTCATCGAAGTAGCTACTGGGTACTGTTGGTCCACAGTGCTTTATTCTGTATTATTCGGCACAACCCTTCAGAGTCCCCTCACACAGGGCTTCCTCCATCGGCCAGCCAGAGGACGTGCTCTTATACATTGTAGTACCACCAGCACGGGGTAGGGTAACCCATAGTAACTGGGGAAATTTGGTCAATTTAACAAAATTGAAAGTATCAGTAGTAACACTATTTCGTGTGACATAACTCTCGTTCACAGGAACCATTGGTCTGAAGAAGAAATGTGGTCTATATCTACCAATTTTTGTTGATTGTATTTTTAGGGTCTGTCTGTGACGGAAGTGATAGAAGGATATGAGCAGAGCTCTAAGAAAGCATTGGAGCTTTTGCCTGGTTTGTTCACTCAGTACATTATTACTAGACTGGATCATAAATGATTCAGATTTTTTTTTACTTTGTTAGACAGGGCTTGTCTGAATTTGATTTTTGCCTCACGTTGTTCGCTGTCTGTTTTATAATCATTGTGGCAGTGTGGCCAGACAAAATTATGCTCATCATAAAAGTGAGATGGCTGCCAGTATTAGTTCCAGTGATATGCTTAAATCACAAAAAAACAAACCAAACAAACAAAATTTTTGTCAATTTTTTTACCAAATATCAACATGTTTTGAGCTTTTTTATCTATACATATATCGCGTGATCTGCAGTGAAGTGGTCATTAATTACATAGGGCAGCATTTCATGTTTCATTTGTACACCATGAGTCGACAAAGCAATAAACCATATTGTTGTTGATATTTTCATCAAATATTGCCACATTAAAAAGATTTTATCGTGATAAATTTTTTTAGGAAATTGCAGTAAATTGATCATTGCAGCTGCCAATACACCTCTCGTTGTTTCATGTTTTCTCTGGTCATACGCATACATTATGTGTTTATTCTACATGCATCACCATTTATTCTAAATTCCTGTTGTTAAGTGTCTTTGCAGTTGTACATTTTGACTTTACAGCACCTTAAACTTAATTGTACAACACTTTTAATAATAACTAAAGTGTGTCGCTGTGCAGCTTGTGAAATATGATAATGCAGCATTTGCACTATCTGGGCTGTTGACTGTTGCTACTACTGTTGATGCTGGTTGGTGCAGGTCTAGTGGTTGATGAGGTAAAAGAAAAGAAGGATCGGTCGTCCATAGCACGTGTCATAAGGACTGCCGTCATGAGCAAGCAGTACGGCCTTGAGGACTTCCTTGCCAGCCTCATTGCTGATGCTTGCAGTTAGTGTTATTAACCTGTTGACTCGCATCACCAATTATTCTATTATTAGTCCACCCGAAAACAATAGTTTTCGGAAGGACTTATGTTTTGCTGTGGTTTCTTTCTTTTTTTTCTCGCCGCGTAATCTCCGAGCTCCATCGGCCAATCGCCACGAAATTTTGCACGATGCTCCTAAGTATGTTCAGTTTTATAA
>Ga0209671_1000868_pt1 | contig 22766 bp, 16 predicted proteins | sample WorMetHERISLAND2_2_FD_187401 | JGI IMG/M metagenome (GOLD analysis project Ga0209671, IMG submission 187401) | Marine gutless worms symbiont microbial communities from Max Planck institute for Marine Microbiology, Germany - Olavius geniculatus... | ecosystem: Host-associated > Annelida >... | reverse complement strand
GGCGCAGCACCTTGAATTCGACGCTGGCCGTGGCAGGTGCGTTCGTCAATATCCTGGTTTCACCGCGAAAATTCACTTTCATCCAGGGAAGCAGGGCGCTTTGGTGGCGTCCTTCGAAAGCCATTCCGGCAGCGGTCTGTGAAATTTGACTGTCCAGCCGGCCCAGCTTCAGGCCTTTGAAACGCAGGTCGGCAACCGCAATGCTGCCTTTGGCGATTTGGCCTTTGACCGGCCATTTAAACGGTATTTTGCCCCGGGCACCGCCAAACCGGGCACCCAGACGGGAAAAACGGCCGCCGGCGCCGCTGAACTGCAAGACGCCCCCTAAGGTTATCTGACGGACATCATCCCGGTTCAGTTTACCGGATATCACAACATCGGGCAGTTTAACGGCACCATCTTTTAATTTTATCGCGGTACTGGCCGCCCGCAGTTCGAACGTTAGACCTGCGGGGCCGCGCGGTTTATTTTCCAGTTTGGCAGTTCCTTTTAATAATAATTTTGGGATACTAATAGATTCGGATTCGGAATCGACCTGCACTGTCGGAACTGTCAGCTGGTAGGCGGCCTTTATCTTGTCGGATGCGGCGGTGGCTGAAAGATTAAATTCAGGAGGGGCCGCTGTAATGGTGTACGGTCCTGTCTTTAACCGGAGCGCTCCGGCAGCTGATCCCTCGGATGGCTGATTTGCAATTTCACATCGCCACTCGTCGGCTTGATGGTAAATTGCTGAAAAGTGACCCTGCAGCGGCAGCGGGGCCTGTAATGTTACCGGTAAACGTTTTTTCCCGGACGGTCCGGACAAATTCAATTCGGCGTTGAAATTGCCTGAACTTTCTAGGGCCCCGGTATCCAATATTTTAATCCCGCCATCTATTCCAGCCAGGTTTAATGGCAGCGGGGCAGCCATCGCCAGTCGGCCGACAGTGATTCGCCACTGCCGGCCGGTGTCTGAGGCCAGATCAATACGAAAAGGAATCGGCTTGCCGTCGGCATCGCTGACATTTTGCAGCAGCGTATCTGCAACCCGTATTTTAGCATGCTGCAATGACAGCGACGCAGCCAACGATGCGATCCGCAATGGCTCCCACAATACATCCGCCTTCCCGCGCAGCGCCATTTCACCGGAGAGCATAAGATCTGAAGTCCGTCCGGCTAAATCTGCAAATCGATCCAAGTCCAAAGCTGTTGAATCGATACTGACCGCTGCCCGGGATTGAGATCGATCTACCTGGACATCGGCGGTGATTTTTTCTCCCCGCGGATAAAAAATCGCGGCAACATTCAGGTTGTTGTAGTCAGAATCCTGCGGTACGACCTCGATTTCAAATGGGATCCGGTGGAATTGGTTTTTGTATCCGACAATTATTTGCGCATTCCGGATACGCAATTTTGCGATGAACACCGGGAGCGGGGGAACTGCTGATCCGGCCGTCTGCTTTTCCTGCCGCTGGGTAGCGGCAATCTTTTCAATATCGATTCCACGTAATCGAATTTGGCCGTTGGTTATCTCGCCGTGCAGGTCGATTCCGCCCAGCGTAATGCTATCAATTTTCTTGCGGTAAAGACTTTGGAGGGAATAGTCGACCTTTACGGTGCGGACAACCAGCGCCGGATTTTGCTGCGACCCCAGACGCAAATCTGACAGATCGGCGCCCTCGAATCCGACGCTGCGCACCTTGATTGCAAATTCGGAGATGCCCGCCTCTGATGCAAGCTGCGGGATAAATCTGGATTCCAAAAATGACGGCAGGTAAAAATAGGCGGCAATCACAAGACAGAACAGCAGCACGCCGAGCAATAAAATAATCCCCCCGGTAATGGCGATAGTGCGTTTTGGCGACATGCTTGCTAAGAAAGAGGTTTAGAGGTTCAGTTTTAGAGGTTCAAGGTTCAGGGTTCTGGGTTTAAGGTACAGTGTTCAGCCCAGACGCCGGCGAAAAACGGCAGATCTAATCGAGAAAGAAACTTCAAAAAGCAAATTTTAGATTTTGGAATGCGGATTTTGGATTTATGGTATTCTGTCTATTTTAAAATGACTGAGCGACGTGTGGGGTCGTAGCTCGAAGAGCGAAGCCCCAAGCGATTCCATTTTTAATATCCAGCATCCAGTATCCAGTATCCAGCATCCAGCATCCAGCATCAAGTATCAAGTATCCAGCATCCAGCATCCAGCATCCAGCATCAAGTATCCAGCATCCAGTATCCAGTATCCAGTATCCAGCATCAAGTATCAAACATCCAGCATCGACCCGCAAGAGCGACTCTCTTGCCTTTCACCCTCACGAAGAGTTAATCCGGCGCATCAACTTTAGGTTAGATATTGAATAAAAGAGCTGCGCGTCATGCCGGCACCAACCGAGTCATTTAGGACCACTTTGGCTTGCCTTAGCCGGTCGAGGTTCTGGTTTATCTTAAAGCCTTGAATTTTATCCGGCTGCAGCGCGCCGCGGTTGAGGTCATAAGGCAGGCGCTGCATGCACACCACCGAGCAATTGCCGCGCTCATGAACGTTGGTCACCATCTTATTGGCCAGCACATCCGCCACGGCGGCCTTCATCTCACCGGGTTCCACCTCTAGAACCTGGGCCAGGGTCAAGGGGATCATGGCAAAATTGGCCTGGTGTTCAATCACCAGATCGAAGTTATCCAGGCCAAGGTTGTTCGGCGCCAACAAATCGGTTAAATGGACTTTCGCCCCGCGGGTTGCATATAAAAACACGCCCTTGCCATCCATATCGCCGAAAATTTCATCCCCGTGGGGCACGGCCTGGATATAATCACCGAAGCAGCCGTGGGTGCGGGTCAGGGTGTCGACAATGCCGCTCTGGGGCCTGTGAAAGGCAAAATCCCGGCCGCTGTGCATAATCACCTTTCCTTTTGAATCCGGCCCGAGATACACTGACACGACGTTTCGGTACTTACCGGATTCGACATAAGCCCTGGCGATTTGGGCAACCTGCTGCTCGTCGGAATCGAGGGTCATGATGTCAAAGGCAAATGACTTTATGTTTCGGTCATAGAAATCAATCGCGTCCTTGAACCGGCCGAATACGCCGTCCTCAGCCTGCTCTGGATACATCAATTCCACAAGCGCCTGCTGCACCCGGGCCGCAGTGGCCGGGACCCGGTAAATGAGACTGCCCAGGTGATTGTCAATGATGATGCCGTCAATTTTGGAATTGCCGTTTAACTCAAAAATTTCACGCGCAATCTCAGCTGCAGGGTCTTTTTGGAAATGGATGATGCGTTGCTTTTCATCGGAATACTGTCCTGCGGTTTGAGAATCCCGTTGGGTCACCAGGGCCGTCGCCAGGGCGTCATCGCCAAAAATAATATTGGCCGTATCATCGGGCGGAAAGGCCTTGGCGCGGTGAATATTCTCCGCTCCGACGATTATCGAAATGTCGCCGCTTTTCAGGGAACCGTTTAAGGAGAGCATGAAGGCCAGTTCGACGGAAACATTAAAGCCGGGACAGCCGGCATACAGATCGAAAACCTGTGCGTTGGGGCAATTTTGGCGGATGGTTTCATAGGGGTACTTGATCAGGGGGCCGGGATCATATTTGTCGTCGCCCACATTGGTGGCGCCGATGACCAGTTTCACGCGGGAAAAATCGATGTCGTTTTTTTCAATCAGATCTTGCAGGGCCGTCACACCGATGCGTTCATCAGTTCCGGCCGTCTTGCGGGTCCGGACGCCCATCCTTTCCACAATGGTTTCGTTGTTAACCCGGATGCCGCCTTTGAATTCAAGCTGCATTTGTTCGTAGATGGAATTGTCAACCACCGTTCCGCCGTTCCACGCACCATAGGCAACAATCTCCAGCACCGAATCCTTTGCCATGCCAAGCTCCCTTCCTCGCTTATGTAGCTATGATATTAAGGTTATCGGCAACTATTGTCAACTTGATTACACGGGATTGCGGGACAAGCCAGGAAGATGGGAAGTTGAGAAGATGAGAAGGTGAGAAGATGAGAAAGTGAGAAGGTGAGAAGATGGGAAGTTGAGAATATGAGTAGGTGAGAAACTATGGCAGCTAATTATAAGCATAGGGCAGAGGGCATGGCGCAAAGGGCGGGTTGCGTGTTGCGAGTTGCGTGTTGCGGGATACGAGTTGCGGGATACGAGTTGCGGGTTGCGAGGTAACCTAGCCGGCTTTCGGCGTTCGGTATTCGGCATTCGGTGTTCGGCCCGAGGCTTTTGGAAATGAAAACGGGGTACGCGTTGCGGGTTTCGGGGTGCGGGTAGCGAGTTGCGGGTTCCGTGTTGTGAGTTACGAGTTACGGGTTGTGTGTTGCGAGTTGAGGGTTTCGGGTATTGAGAAGTCGGAAGTTGGGAAAGGAAAACGGTTGGTCTCAAATTAGATGGAGTTCTAAACGACTTTTACCTTATACCTTCCACCTTTCACCTTTTACCTTCCACCTGATAAATGGCTATTTTCCTGACACCCGAAACCTTCTTTTATACATTGAACCTGAAGTTGATCAGGTCGCCGTCTTGAACTTCGTAAGTTTTGCCTTCGAGGCGGACGGTGCCCTTTTTGCGGGCGGCGGCGTGGGTGCCGGCTTCCATCAAATCGCTGTAAGCCAACACCTCCGCCCGGATAAAGCCCTTTTGCATATCCGAGTGGACGGCACCGGCGGCCTCGACGGCCGGGGTTCCTTTTTTAATGGTCCAGGCCCTGACTTCGTCTTTGCCGACGGTAAAAAAGGATATCAGTCCCAGCAGCTCATAGGATTTTTGAATCACCCGGTCCGTGGCGGATTCGCTAATGCTGAACTCTTTTAGGAATTCAGCCGCGTCGGCGGCCGACATCTGGGACAGCTCCTGTTCAAGTTTGCCCCTGATGACCAGGCAATTTTCCGATTCCGTGAGTTCGCTGATCTCCGGCAGCTGATCGTCATCGTCATCGTTGTTGTATAAGATCAGCAGCGGCTTGGCGGACAGAAAGGCGAATCCTCTTAGCTTGCGAGCTGTTGCCAGATCTTCAATTCGCCGCAAAGGGATTTCATTTTCAAGGTTTTGACGGCATTGAACCAGTAGAGCGTGCTCCTGCGGGTCCATTTTCTTACCGCGCCGGTGATCATGTTCAATTCTTTCCAGGCGCTTTTCCACCACCACCAGGTCCGCCAGGATCAATTCCTGCTCGATATGCCGCAATTCCGCCTGGGGGGATTTTCCCTCGAAACCGGCTGCTGTGTGATTCCGGGTGACCTGGATCAGGGCATCGCAATCTCTGGCCGCTGTCCAGATGCTTTGCTCGGCCGCCTGGTCCTTCTTGGCGCGGGCGGTGCCCGGCAGGAGATACTCTACCTGGGCATAAATGGTTTTCTGGGGTTGGTGCATATCGCTTAGCACGTCAACGCGGTGGTCCGGCACCCGGATGGTGCCGATGCGATCCTCGCCCTTGTGCGCGGATTCGGAAATATTTTTGGTCAGTGCTTCAAAAACTGTGGACTTGCCGGACTGCGGCAGACCTATAATGCCAAGTTTCATTATTGATTCCCAACCCGGCAGAGCCGGTCGCCGCGTAGCGGTGATCCCGCTATACCGGGGAATTGAAGATTGATAATTGAGGGTCTCGTAATAAGTCAAAATTGTCGAATTTTGACTTTGTAACTTGTCGATATTATTGACAGCAAAAATTAAATTTTGCGCTTTTTGCGCCTTTTTGCGGCTATATCATAATTGATAATTGAATATTCATGGTTCGCCTCGACTCGACTAAGCTATACGCAGGTCGGCGGATCTATTATATTTGTCAACAATAGTCACAAATCCTGTGCAAACATGATGTGATTCCAGCAAATAGATTCAATACCGGTGTTCGTTACAGACAGTGGAATGCCGAAAGTTGAAATTAAATTTGACAACGTCGTTAAAAAAACCTATGTAAACATCTGAATCCATTATAATTACAAAGACGTATGGATTTTGTCAATATTAAATAAATTGAAGATCAATGGCATTGAACAATAACCACGAGGTTAATGAATGCAACGCTCAATTGAAAAATTTCTAATTATTTCACTTTTAGGAATTTTTCTATTTTCAATTTCGATTTATCTAAGTGCACCTGAAACCAGCGGCGCTAAACTGCAGCCTAGCCCGGCGACCAGTAGTCAAAAAAATGGACTGACATCTTCCCAATCCGTTATTCCGCCCGTCGGGTCTACCATCGCCATTACCTCTCGCACAGATATCATTGAGCTGCTATTCGGCGTAATCATCACCATCATCGGTCTGCTGGCCGTGGCCCTGGCCATGTATCGATGGAAAGCCGGGGATTTATCGTTAATCGCATTTGGAATCTTTTGTTTTTGTTACGGGGCACGAACCCGTGCCTTTCAATTCCTGTTGGACGCACAACCTGTCTTCTGGGATTATTTCCGATGGTTCCTTACCTATCTCACACCTTTGCCGGCTTGGATTTTTTTTGAGCAATTTCTCGGCAAAGGGTGGCATTCGTCAATTCGAAGGATCTGGCAGCTTCAGTTCGTATTCGTGATTGCGGCCGTTGCAATGGATTCATTGTTAGGTGCACCCGGCTCAGCCATGATCGGCAACAATGCCATGGCCATTATCGGAGTGTTGGTGCTGGGATTTAACTTGTTTCGACCCGGCCTGCGAGTGACCAGGGAATTAAGAGTGCTGAAAAGCGGCATTGTGATCTTTGGAATTACAGCCCTCTACGAAAATATCGCCCCCGTGCTGCCACCCGGCTTTTCTATAAAATATCTTGAACCCTTCGGATTCACCGTTTTTATCGGCTGTCTGGTCTATGTGGTTGCCTATCGCTTTTTTCAAAATGAGAAAGAGTTGATCACCATCAGCCATGAGTTGGAAACCGCCCGTCAGATTCAATCCTTTATTCTTCCCCAGGAGACCGTGAATATCAAGGGCCTGAACCTGGCCGCCCAATATGTGCCCATGGCAGCAGTGGCCGGAGATTTTTATGATTTCATAAAAGTGGACGACAAACGGTTGGGCGTGCTGGTGGCCGATGTTTCCGGCCATGGCGTGCCGGCATCTCTCATCAGTTCCATGGTCAAGATCGCGTTTTCCTCCCAGCTGCCGCATGCCCACGATCCCGCCCGGGTGCTGACGGGCATCAATCAGATTCTGTGCGGCAAGCTGGAAAGTGATTTTGTCACTGCCGGCTATTTATTCATGGATGTGCAAAATCAAGTCGCGACATATGCGGGGGCGGGCCATCCGCCGTTGCTGGTATGGCGGGAATCGGAAGAAAAGATTCTTGAATATCGCCAAAATACCGTAGTGCTGGGTCAGTTCGAAGCGGCGCAATACCGAAACAGTGACTTCAGCCTGGAATCCGGTGATCGACTTATTCTGTATACCGACGGCATCATCGAAGCCTCCAATGCTGCGGGAGAGTTCTTTGGTGGGAGCCGCTTCAAAGACTATATAACCTTCCAGGCGCACCGATCGGTCGGCAATTTCACGGATGGATTCATCCGGCATATCATCGACTGGTCGGGAAAACAGTTGGACGACGCTTTAGACGATGATTTAACTTTGGTGGTGGTCGATTTTAAAAGCAGCTGAAGCGATGAGCATTGGTGTCCTCACCCCTTCCGGTGATTTGTTCCCGAGCCAGTCTTCCCCTGCAAAATCTAAGCATTAATTTATTGATATTTATTAATTTCATGATAATTCTTATGCTGCTCATTTAGCCATAATCAAATTCTTACCAAATGAAAACGGGAACGGCCTACTAAAGTCCTGAATATCTTGTTGTTCGCCACCATACAGGAGGTCAAGTCTAATGAAAATTCTGCAGATATCTTTGGCTTCATTCGTCCTGGCGGCTTCTATCTTTATATCGGGATTAACTGTTGATCTAGTTAGCGCACAGAATCCCGTTGCGACCACGGCGACAACGCAACGCTCTGGGGATTTACTACGGAGCAAATACCTAAGATTTGTCCGGCTCACTGCTGAAGATGGACTCTCAAATGATCAAGTATGGGGAGTTGCCCAGGATAACCACGGTATTATGTGGTTTGCAACATCTGACGGACTGAACCGATATAGCGGCTCAGACTTCAAAGTCTACCGCCATGACCCGGACGATCCCCACAGCTTGAGTCACGATCTTATCCGAAATTTGATATTGGACCAAAGCGGCGAACTCTGGATTTGTACCTATGGCGGCCTCAACCAATATGACCGGGAAAGAGACGCTTTCATCCGCTACCAACACGACCCGGATGATCCTCACAGCTTGAGCGGTAATATTGTAAGGATTGTTTATGAAGACCGGGACGGGACGATCTGGGTGGGTACGAATAGTGGACTCAACAAACTCGATCGTGAAAAGAAGCAATTCTCGCGTTACCAGCACGCATCCGATGATCCGAACAGCCTGAGCAATAATAGTGTTGAGGCGATTGTTGAAGATAGCAGCGGTGTGCTCTGGGTAGGTACGGATGACGGCCTCAATCGGTTCGATCCGAAAACAGAACGGGTTATTCGCTACCGCCATAACCCTGATGATCCTGCCAGCCTCAGTCACAATAATGTTAGATCGATTTGTGAAGAAAGTTCGGGAAACTTATGGGTCGGCACGGAGGATGGGCTCTGTAAATTCAATCCGAAAACGACCCGGTTCACCCGTTATCAGCATGATTCTGACGATCCTCAATCTCTGAGCGACAATATTGCCGAATCGGTTTTTATTGACCAGGCAGGTAACCTTTGGGTTGGCACCCGGGGAGGGGGCGGACTGAATCGATTCGATCAGGAAACGGCGTCCTTTTTTCACTTCAGACATGACTCCGCCGATCCATACAGCTTGGGCGGTGGAAATGTTCACCGGATTTATGAGGGCCGGCATGGAATGCTCTGGATAGCTACAGATGGCGGCATTAGCATTCATGATGGCAGTGGAAAGCCTTTTCACCATTATCGCGTCATCTCTGACAACCCGAACAGCCTGAGTAATAATAGTGTGCGCGCCCTTCACGCAGGCCGGACGGGGGTCGTCTGGATTGGCACCAATGGTGGTGGGCTCAACAAGTTTGATCGCCAAACAGAGGCGTTCACCCATTATCAACATGATCCTGCCGATCCGAACAGTCTAAGCAATGATGCTGTAGTCGCAGTCTATGAAGACCGGATGGGGATGGTCTGGGTTGGCACGCCTGGGCACGGTTTGAGCAGATTCAATCCAGCTACAGAGCGCTTTACAAACTATCGGCACGATGCTGACAATCCCCGCAGTCTGAGTAATGACCACATTGCGCACATCTATGAAGACCGGAGGGGAATGCTATGGATCACCACTTATAGAGGTGGTCTGAATGCATTCGATCGTCTGACCGAGCAATTTATCCGCTACCAGCACGACCCGGCAGATCCAAATACACCTATCCAGAATACGATGTCGCGTGTTATTGAAGATCAGGCAGGTGCTCTCTGGATAGGCACTCAGGGGGGATTGAATAAATTTGATCGTGAAACGAAGACATTCACACTTTTTCAACATGTCTCAAACGATCCACATAGTTTGATACACGATTCGGTGATATCAATGCACGAAGACCGGGCAGGCACCCTCTGGTTTGGTACTTTAGGGGGGCTTGAAAAATACGACCGCAAGAATGATCGGTTTACCCATTATACAACAGCAAACGGATTGCCTAGTAATATTATTGTGGGGATCCTGGAGGATGAACCGGGAAGGCTCTGGCTCAGCACTCCAAAAGGGTTGTCGAGGTTCGATCCCCGAACGGAAACTTTTAGAAATTATAGTGTGAGTGACGGGCTTCAAAGTGATACATTTTTACATTTTTCAGCATATTCTAAAAGCCAAAGTGGCGAGATGTTTTTTGGCGGGTCCAATGGGTTCAACGCCTTTTATCCGGATCAGATTGCGGACAACCCGCACCCCCCGCCGGTTTTGATTACGGATTTTCAACTGGCGTACAAGCCGGTGCCCATCGCTGCCGATTCGGTATTGAAAAAATCAATCATTGAGACCGATAAGCTGGTGCTCCCCTACCGGTACAAGGTGTTCTCCCTTGAATTCTCCGTATTGAACTATCGCGCCCCGGAGCAAAACCGGTACAGGTACCGGATGGAGGGTTTTGAGACGGAGTGGAACGACACGGACCGCACGCGGCGCGTTGCCGTTTACACCAACCTGGACCCGGGGGACTATGTCTTCCGGGCCATCGGCTCCAACAATGATGGGGTCTGGAACGAGGAGGGCGCCTCGATCCGAATCACCATTGTTCCGCCGTGGTGGGCGTCAATCTGGTTCAGGATTGCGATGGGGGTGGTCGTCGTCGGGCTGCTGGCCGGGGGCCACCGCTGGCGGCTCAGCCACCTCGAAGCCCGACGCCGTGAGCTCGAGATCAGAGAGGCGCGGTTCCGTGCCACCTTTGAGCAGGTGGCGGTTGGCATGGTCCACGTGGCATCCGATGGACGAATTTTGAGAGCCAACCGGAAATTCTGCGAAATCGTGGGCTACCCCCGAAACGAAGTTCTGGCGCGAAATTTTCAGAATTTCATTCATCCGGACGACCTCCATGATTACCTTGAATACGGAAACCGGTTGCTTTCCGGTGTCGCTAAGACATTCAGCATTCAGAAGCGTTGTTTACGCAAAAGCACCGAGATCGCCTGGATCAATCTAACCGTGTCTTTAGTTCGAGATGAAGAGAACCGACCCAAGTGGTTTGTCGCGGTAATCGAGGATATAACCGAAATCAGGCAGGTGCAGAACGAGCGGAATCGCATCCTGGAGCTGTCGCAAGATCTGATTTGTATTGCCGGGATGGATGGTTATTTTAAGTATTTGAACCCGGCCTGGGAAACGGTCCTCGGCTATCGCAATGAAGAGCTGATGTCCAGAAACCTACTGGATTTTGTCCATCCCGATGACCGGGATAATACCAGGCGGGAGTTAGAATCGCTCACTGCCGGCCGTCTGACGGTCGATTTCGAAAACCGGTGCAGCCAAAAAGGGGGGGGCTTCCGGCACCTTTCCTGGATGGCAACGCCGCTTCCGAATGAACAGCGGGTGTACGCCGTTGCCCGCGACATTACCGAGCGCAAAACAGTGGAAAAGGCGTTTCACCAATACCAGCTCAGACTCAAAACCCTGGCCTCGCAATTGACGCTAACTGAGGAAAAGGAGCGGCGCCGCATCGCTGGCGACCTCCATGACAAAGTGAGCCAATCTCTGGCCCTGGCGCGCGTGCACATCGCAACTTTTCGCAGACAAGCAACCGATCCCACACAGACAGAGGCCTTTGATGGACTAGTTGATACGCTGCATCAAACAATTCTGGATACGCGCAACGTTATCTACGACTTGAGCCCGCCTCAATTGACTGAAATCGGTTTGTCTTCCGCCGTTCAGGATTGGCTGAAAAAATATGTTGAAGAACGATTCGGAATAAGAACTGAGTTCACTGATAAAGGCCGTCAACATCAGTTGGATATTCGATTGCGCTCTATTTTGTTTCGCAATACCCGTGAACTGGTAATCAATGCCGTCAAACATGCTCAGGCGGCACGGGTCAGTGTAAGCCTGATTCATGAGGAAAATCTGACGAAAATCATCGTCAGAGATGACGGTATCGGTTTCCATGTCGATGACCATCCAACGTTTGATAACATCGAAAGTTCCTTTGGACTCTTCAGCATCAGGGAAACAATGGCTGAAGTGGGCGGCTCCCTGGAAATACTATCTGAACCCGGTCAGGGAACGGAGGCTGTATTGAGTCTGCCGCTGGCCTGAAATGCGGCCGGTTAGATCAGTAAGAGAAACGCCAAAAAGCGAATAACGAATGTCGAATGTCGAAGTAAGGTATTCTGTCTATTTTTTAAAAAAGATTGAGCGGAGCGAAACCATCCTTCGAAATTCTGCGGTTCAGTATTCTTCGGTTCTGCGGTTCGCTTTTCCTTTTTTCTCTTTGTGTCTTAGTGTCTTCGTGGCAAAAATTGTTATCTTCAAAGAAGTTTCATAATCGAATATTTAATTAAATCTATCGAAGTAATTTAAGATGACAGAGCGAAGCGAAACCATAAATCTTCAATTTTCAATCTTCATTTCCGGCTTCGCCGGGCTGGGAAACAATCATGAGCATTTCAGTGCTATTGGCCGATGATCACCCGATGTTCCGAAAGGGTCTCCGCAATCTTATTGAAACGGAATCCGGAATGATCGTGGTTGGAGAGGCCGGTGATGGAGATGAGGTGATAGAACAGGCCCGCGAACTGACTCCGAATGTGGTGGTCATGGACATCAGCATGCCGAAATTAAGCGGCATTGAAGCGACACGGCAGATTCTGAGCAATTCGCCCCAAACCAAAGTGCTGGCCCTTTCTATTAACGACGGCGAACAATTTGTGAGGAGTATGCTGAAGGCCGGGGCCAGCGGATACCTCCTCAAAGACAGCCCGCCGGAGGAAGTGATAGAGGCAATTCGAAAAGTGATGCACAACGAATTGTATCTCAGCAACACGATAACCGGCATTATCCTATCGGATTTCTTGAAAACCGGAATGGAAGTAGAGCCATATACGGCGTCGCAGCAAACATGGCCGACAGAACTATCGGAGGCCACGCTGTTCACCAAACTGCACCGGCCCCCGCTAGACAATATCTATGTCCACCGGCTGCATTTATTGGAACGGCTGGACCAAGGCCGTCCCCGTCCGCTGACCCTTGTTTCTGCTCCGGCCGGATACGGTAAAACGACTCTGGTCAACTCATGGCTGGAAACGGTTGATATCCCCGCTGCCTGGGTGTCTTTAGATGAAAAGGATGACGATTTGCGAATATTTGCGACTTATTTTGTCTCGGCGGTTCAGTCACTTTTCTCAGAGGCTTGCCGGAAAACCCAAAGCCTGTTGAAGGCGGTCAACCTGCCGCCGTTAGGGAATCTAAGCACCATGCTGCTGGCTGAACTCGACCGGATCGAGCAGCCGTTTGTTGTTGTGTTGGATGACTATCATCTCCTCAAAGAAAAAGACATCCATATTCTGGTCACCCAAATGCTGAAACGTCCCCCGGGATTCCTCCATCTGGTTTTCATCGGGCGGCGTGATCCTCCCTTTCCGATTTCCGCGATGCGCGCACGAGCTCAGGTGACGGAGATCCGAACCAGAGATCTGCGTTTTTCCCCGGCAGAGATAGAGTTGTTTTTTAATCAGACCCTGGGAATGCAGATCGACGCTGCCACGGTCGACGTTTTGGAAAAGAAAACCGAGGGCTGGGTGACGGGTTTGCGTCTGGCAGCGCTTTCCATGCGGCAGCGAACGGATATTGATCCCAAATTGCTGGAACCGCAGGTGGATGCTCAATATGTGATGGAATACCTTTTCACTGAGGTCTTCTCTTCCCAACCGCCGCCAATCAGCCGATATCTGCTGGGCAGCGCTATTTTGGATCGATTCTGCGGCCCCTTGTGTGAGGCCGTTTGTGAACCGGGTGCTGAACCCTTCACCTGCGAAATCAGCGGGTGGGACTTTATCGCGTGGCTGAAAAAGGAAAATCTGTTCGTGGTTCCCCTGGACTCCGAAAAACGCTGGTTGCGCTACCATCATCTGTTTCGGAAACTACTGCTCAACCAGTTGCGACGTCGATTCGGCGCCGAAGACATCAAGGCACTCCACCGCCAGGCCAGTGCCTGGTTTGCTGATAACGGCCTGGTCGAAGAAGCGCTTCAGCACGCCCTAACTGCCGGAGAAACGGACACCGCCTGCCGTCTGGTCGCAAAATTCAGCCAACAGTTGATGAATGACGAGCAGTGGGTGCGCCTGGAGCGCTGCCTGTCTCAGCTGCCCCGGGAACAGATCGAACGGGATCCTGCGTTGCTAGTGGTGGAAGCGTGGATTCAGCATGTCCGGCAGAACCTGTCGGGTATGGTGTCCTGCCTTAAAATGGTAGAGAACTTTAACGCCACTGCCGCACCTGCCACATGGGGCAATGTCAAGTATTTACAAGGCCATTTAGACGCTCTGCAGGGGTTTGTGCACTATATGGATGCCGAGGGTGAGAGCGCCTTAGCCTCCTGTCAACGAGCGTGTCGGGACATCCCCCGCCACCACAAACGGGCAAGACTATTTGCTGATATTTTTCAGCTTGGGGCCTACCAGATGACCGGCAATCTTGAATCCGGTCTGTCAATTTATCAACGCTCGATGATGCGTTACACGAAACGGGACCCGGTTTACCATGCCACTTATCTGGGAAACCTTGGCCTCGTATACTGGATAGACGCCGACCTGATTTCCCTGCAGCAAACCGGCGAGAGCTTAATGGCTGCTATCGAGGAACACCGGCAGCCCGCTGCGGTCGCCTACGGGCTCTATTTCGCAGGAATCATCCACTATCACCGAAACGAGCTGCACCACGCCAAAGAAAAGCTGGCCAGGGTTGTGGAATCTTACTGCACCGTCAGTCCCATGAACTTCGCGCGCAGCGCTTTGGCACTCGCTCTTACGCATCAGGCCCGGGGAAAACCCGACCGGGCCATGGAGATCAGCAGGTCTGTGGTGGCCAATTCAATCGAAACCAATAACTCAGATATGCTGAAGGTTGCCCAGGCCTTCGAGGCCGAATTGGCGCTTCGCCAGGGGCGACTTGCAGAAGCCGATCGATGGGTGGAAAGGTACCAGGCCAAACCGTTCCGACCGACCTATAGCTTGCACATGCCGCAATTCACAGCCGTCAAAATATTGCTGGCTCAGGATACGGCTGACTGCCGACGCCGAGCCGCTGACCTTATCGACGAATTACACGATTTTCTCGTATCGATCCATAACCGCCGGTTCCTAATTGATGCCTTGGCCCTTCAGGCGCTAATCCATGATGCCCGGGGCGACCACTCGGTTGCCCTGGAAAAGTTAACCGCAGCGCTTGACCTGGCCGAACCGGGCGGTTTCCTCCGCCCCTTCTTGGACCTGGGTTCCCGGATGGCCGATTTACTGAAGCAGCTCGTCAAGCAAAATGTTGCCATTGGATATATCAAACGGATCCTGGATGCTTTTAGCGAAGATGAACAACTCGGTTTGCTCCCGGATTCTTTACATCATGGGAGTTCGTCTCTCCAACGCCGGAATTCTGCTCCTAATTCCGAATTCCGCATTCCCACTTCCGCCTTCCATACCTCCCAGCCCCTGGTTGATCCCCTGACGAATCGTGAGCTCGACGTTCTGGAGCTTTTGGCGCAACGGCTCCAGAACAAGGAGATTGCTGAAAAACTGCACATCTCTCCTGAAACCGTAAAAAAACACCTGAATAACATTTATGGCAAACTCAACGTCAGCGAGCGCCGGCAGGCGGTTGAAAAAGCCCGGTACCTGGGTATACTCAAAAGCTGATGCCAGGTTCCGGATACCGGATGCCATGGGTCGCGAAAAAGAAGATCAGAAAGTGAGAAGGTGTGAAGGCGGAAAAACAGAAGGTGAGAAGTTGAGAAGGAAAGAAGGCTAGTAGGGGAAGTTGGAATGCGGCCTTCGACAAGCTCAGGCGAGGCAAAGTGGGAAAAAAGGCTGAAAGCTCAAAGCTGAAAGTAAGGGACAGAGGATAGAGAGCGCAAGGCGGAGTGTGGGATCAGAGGGCGGTCCGGCTCGTGGGTTTGCGCTCCGGAGGGAGAGCAAAGGGCTTGGCGCATGGTGGGTAGGGAGACTGGAGATTGGGCGAGAGGGGGTGATTGGGCGAGGGGGAGATAAGTCGAGAGGGAGAGGGGGTGATTGGGCGAGGGAGTCAGCATGGACTATCCCCAACTTTTTAATTCCAGTTTGCTGAATCTTTCGTTCAACAGATCGATGTATTGGGTTTTCATAGAATCAGATAAAAAGCATTTTTGGATAAGATCAGTCCATCTGGGAAATGCATTTACTATGCGACCCGCTGTCTGCTCGATAGATTTTGGGGTTAACTCAAGACGCTCTTTTGCGAAGTAAACTAAAAAGTCATTTTTTTTCAGTCTATTTTTCTTGCCGCCGAGGGGAAGTGCGAGTTCTTCTTGGGAATTTAAAATAATCGTTGAGTTTAATAGATCATAAGCTGGAGATAGTTCGACCTTCAAATCGCGCCGAATAACAGAAAAGTTTTTTAAATGCATATCTTCATTTCCGACGAGATAATTAAACAGTGTTAAATTGAATAGTTTTAATTTCTCAATCGCCGGAAATGTGCAGAACTGATTGATAAGGGATATAATCTGCTCCATGGACGACTCGTACTTGGTATCTCGATCCTTGCCGGAAAGCTGAGCGAAATCTTCAACCGCTAATTTTTTATTTCTGCTCACTCGATCAAAGCGTCGAATGAAATAGGTCATGGTGTCGTCTTGGGAATACACCAGGCCATGCAAAGGGACCTCGATCCCAATTAGCTCAGCCAACCGCATGGTCACATCTTCATTTTGCGGAACTTCTCTGTAACTACTGGTTTGCGGTTTGAATATATAGCGGCCGCCAGTGTCCACAACCTCAAAGATCTCATTTCTTAAATTTAAGCGCACACTTAATTTGGGTTGAACGCCCTGAATTGACATTTTAGCAGCACGGGCGATGGCCTCTCTTACCTGGTCCTCAGCGGAATATGGAAAGTCTTTTAAGGATTTTAATCTTGGCGAGATTTTTTTCAAACCTTTAAGAGAATATTTACCGCCTTCACTTTCCTCATATGTAATCGGACATCGGCTCATTCTTTTTTCTCCTGAACAGTGACTGCACCGACCAGATCGTTTCCCACCGCGATAATTTGACTCAGGTAATCAAATTTATCAATTTTGCGCTGCTTTAAAAGACCCTCAAGAAGTACTCCTTCCGGCAACAGGCCATCGAAAAATGGAGGGAAACGGTTAAAAACAAATTCCTTTTTGTCCACCGGCATTGTTAAGGCAATTGGAGGACCATTGTAACCTTCTAAATATTTAAACCGGTATTTATTCCCGGCTTCTGTTTCCTCCAAAATGCCGGCCGGTATACCATGCATCGAAACCTCAGCTCCTCTCATTGAACACCTCCATTAGCGGACTTGTAAAAGTGATTCTTATATTCAGTGCTTTAAACACCTTTTGTAAGGTTGAAAACCGGATGGTTTCTTTTCCTTTTTCGATATCGTAAATAACCGTCTTGCCCACACCCGCCAGGTCAGCCAACTGATTTCGCGTCAATCCACTTTTTTTCCGATGAAACAAAACGAGATCACTTATCTTATGCTCCAAAGCTAATACCTCCTGAAATTACCGCCTTGGCGGCAAAACTATACCAATTATCCTGTAATTTACTATCTAAAATTACTAGACGTCTTTTTTTACCGTTATAGCGGTAAATATCCCCCTGTTTTTTAGAAAAATAGAGTTTTTGACTCATGATATCAATATTATTACCGCTATAACGGCAAAAATGCAAACAAATTATTATTTCAAATTCATTTCGATAAGAATTTCAGCATCGAAGGTAAAATTTTGTCAGAAAAAATAGAGGACGAGGATGTGGAGTTCGTGCGTGCTTGTCGCGGTCGTCTTGCTAAACAACTTCAAACGTCTAATGAATGATGGCGGCTTACCCGGGACAGGGAGAAATTTGGCGAACGGTATTCTATGTAGGTTTCGATACAGCCCGTTAGAATTTGTTAATCTTTTAATGGTAGAAAAACAATCTTATCCTCCCATTCATTCTCATAGCTATAATCGGCTAATAGAATTATATCGTCAATAATTTCTCCTAATGAAGAAGTCATTTTTATTGCAAAAACACCCGGCATGGGCAATCCATCACTAATCCGTTCGTAGGCGTATTTTGTAATTGTTGTCACATCATGGGTCAAAAGGATACGATCCTCTTGAGCTGCCCATTCCAGTACTGTCGCATCATCTTTGCCAGAAAGACCCACATCTTGTATGCGGACTATATTCAGATCCGCTTTTCGCCGGAGCAAGCCCCTCACGATATTGTAATTCAAATTTTCATCTGCAGCGAAACGTAACATTCGGGTATTTGTTATTGATTCTGGCGATCTAGAAGACGTTTACGAACATCATTCATATTATCGTTATTTTGGTTCTGCCGTTTGACTTGCTCTGCCCGTTGCTTTCGTTTATTTAGGTATCTCTCTACATTATCTCTATTTCTTAAATAATACGTAATCACGGCATACACATCAGCCAGATTTAGAACCGGAAATTGGTATACAATTTCCTCAGCAGTTGAACCACTATTAAATGCGGTTACAAACGTCTCCAAGGTAATCCGAGTATTGCCAACCCGAATCACACCATCCTTATCGGTTTCGATGGGTATCTTTTCAGTTACAGTTGCCAAGTCCATAACTTTACCTCAATATTTTTGAGACAAATTGATCGGATTATATGCAAAATAAAAAACATCGATAGAATCTGCTATTTAATCTGTAATTTACCTCGTTATTACAATAAAAACAAGCTAAAATGCCCTATCTTTGGGTCTTTCTGATCCCGCTGATTCTTCCATTTCTCCATTTCCCTGTCCCTGAGCTTTAGGCTCTACGAGCAGGAAGCCGGTGCGTAGACCCCCAGGCCGAAGGTTGCTTCCCTATCCCCAATCTCCCACTCACCCATTCCATTTTCATTCCGAATTCCGCCGAACATCACCACGCTCACCTCAGTCGCCCCTTCTTTTATCTCGCAATCCGCAATCCAAAATCCCAAATCCAAAATCGAAAGATTCCTCATTCCAAATTATCAGTCCTCATCCCTCAGTCCTTTCTTTTCCCGTCCCCGCCAAAAAAGGCGGGATTTCACATCTGATTTTAGAAACTGTTGTGTTCAACAAGCGTAGCGCTCCTCAAGGCCGTCAGGCCGTTCCTATAGTGAAACGCTCCTCCCCGCAAATATCAGCGGGATTTCACAGCTGATTTTAGTAACTAAGGTGTTCAACAAGTGCAGCGCTCTCCTTTCTGAACAGGGAAAAATCGGCATGCCTATATTATAAAGCCCATTAGTGATAAAGGTTTCTGACCACTGCCAGCTTTTGGATCATCAGACAAAATCAACTTTTTTTCAATTTTAATTCCCTTAAACTGCTGCCTGCCTTTGCCCTTTCCGCCGATTTCAATGACATATCTTTCCTTATCATGCTCGACAAGATAATCCGGGGTTTTTGCACCTCGTTTCGTCTTCAGGTAGTGGAATTTATACCCCTTCATGGTAAGCATTTCAGCAAAAAAATCTTCCCGGATGGCCCCTAAACACTGCTGCAAATCGCGATACAAAAGACGAAATGGAAGAAACATCAACACCTTTGGTTCTTTGAGCACATTGGTTCCTTTGGGATAAATCGGGTTAAGAATAAAAGCCTGGGAGAGCAGTTTGACAAATAATTCTGCTTTATATTTTGTAATTCCAATATTTCTGGAAATCGATGAGAAGTTGATCCCATCGACTTCTGATTTTCCGATAAATGATAGAGTTTTTTCTATCTTTTCGATATCCTCAAATCTTAAATTTGAAACCATTGGTATATCCTTGCGAATGACCTTCAAGCAGATGTTTTCCAAAAGCGGCAAAGGGTCCGGCTCATCGAGAGCAAACGGGAAGATGCCGCCCTTGAGGTATTGATCAAACAGATAACTAAATCGCATATGATCTGTTGTCCACCGATCATTAGAGATATCGCCTATACTAATGGTAGGTATTTCAACACTTTTAATAAACGACAGATATTCTCTGAAAGAAAATGGGTATAAAAGCCTTAGCAAAACACGGCGAGAAAGGTCATAAGCAGTTTCAAAAAGAGACAATGATACGGAACTGGAGAAAACTAAACGGATTCTTAGAAAGTCATAAATCTTTTTTAAATCTTTAGGATATGTTTTGCAGAAGTGAATTTCATCCACTAGCAAGGTTTTTATTTTATACTGATCCGAGAGAATTCTCGCCACTTGGTACAAGTCCGAGTCATCTAAGGTATCTGCCGACAGGTAAAATGTGTCAGGCTCTGAAACGACTAGCTGTTTAAGGATAACGGTTTTGCCCACCCCACGAGGCCCCACAATACCAATGAAATGTTTACCGAGTTCAGATTGAATTTCGGTAAACAAATACCGCGTTTTTGGATAAAGTTTACCCTCTTCTTTCGCTCGCTCGTTCAATTCAAGCAGTTCCGATATATTCATTCGGCCTCCATTTTGCCCGGAATCACAGCCATCTGAATGTCCGGTTTGGATAGGATTGGGAATATATACGCATTTTGTACACTATTTATCCTAAAATACATACATTTTGATTAAAATAAATATAAAATGATATTCATTTTGTCAAATAGTTTTTTAAATTGAGACTATTTGCTTTTACTGGCTACCGGCTCGGTCGTTGACGAAAAAGCAACGATATGGTGCATAATGTGCGGCGCCGTGCCCTCTGCCCCATGCGCCACATGCTCCATCCTCTATGCCCTCTACGCCATGCGCCATGCTCCATGCACTCTGCTCAAACAACCTACTTTCCGAATTCTATTGTCTGCCCTCTGTCGTCTTTGCTATGAGCCATCAGCTATGAGCTACGAGCTTACTTGCTTCTCACCTTCTGCTTTATCCGCTATCCAGACCTCCCCCTCCCCAAATCACCCATGCGCCCCATGCTCCATCTTCTATGCGCCCTGCGCTATAATTCCATCGCTTCATTACTCTCCGCCTTCGGCGGATGAGCGAAGCGAACTCAGTTTATATACCCCATTTTTACAACCCCCTATACCCCCTTTTGGGGCTGTTGCCGTGCCTAAAACGGCATTAATTTAGATTTCAATTAATTTGGGACACGGATGAACACGGATTATCAGGATTACGAATAATATAAAAATCATAATCTGCGTAGATCCGTGTAAATCCGTGTCCTAACTTATTCCGCTTAGACATCCCGGTTTGAGCTCTTCACCCAAGAGGCGGTCAACCTGCAGGAAACCATCAATTTAGAGGGAAGGGAATTACCATGAGACGAAAGGCGATCATCTTACTGTTGACGATTGGAATTATATGGCCCGGTATCGCCGGGGCTGTCAGCGAGAAGGACTTCGAGGTTCAGACGACTGAAAATATTGTCAATCTCTGTACAGTAGCCACCGACGACCCGCTGTACCACCAGGCCATCAACTTTTGCCATGGCTACCTGGTGGGCGCCTATCACTACTATGAAGCCGTATCATCCGGTCCGAAAGGAATTCGATTTGTCTGTCCACCCGATCCGATACCCACGCGAAACGATACGATCGACGAGTTCATCCAATGGGCCAGGGCGCATCCTGAACATTGGAAAGAGACGCCTGTTGAAACGGAATTCAGGTTCCTGATGCAAAAGTGGCCGTGCAAATAATAACATTGAAGATTGAAGACTGAAGATTGAAGATTTGCGGTATTCTACCTATTTAATTTTGATCTGGCCGCAAAAAACGGATTAATTAAATGTCCGATTTTATCCTTGCTATCGTCACCATCATATATGCCCTTGTTTGTCTGACGAAAGACTCTGATCAGGGAAAGTGCTCAACATCAAAATCAGCTGAGGATAATCTGAAAAAAGGAGGCTGAGGGATAACGCATGATTCGTTTTTTTACAATTGATAGAGCGACGTGTCGAGTCGTCTTGTGGGGTCGTAGCCCGAAGGGCGAAGCCCCAAGCCGAAAGCGACGTGTGGGGTCGTAGCTCGAAGAGCGAAGCCCCAAGCCTGAAGCGATTCCATAAATCCAAAATCCGCAATCCAGAATCCCAAATAGAACAACCCTGAACCCTCAGTTCGTAGAAAGGAGAAAGCCATGAAAAAGCCATCATTAATCTTATTTCTAATAATCAGCCTGGCCCTCGGCGGATGTGCGGGCATGTCGGATACCGAACAGCGTACCTTGAGCGGGGCGGCCATCGGCACTGCAGCCGGCGGGGTTGTTGGGGCGATCGCGGGCAACACCGGCATTGGAATGGCCGTGGGCGCAGTCGCGGGAACAGCCAGCGGATATCTTTATGACCATCACGAAAAAGCCAAACAAAAGGCTCACGATGAAGCCTACCAGCAGGGTTACGAGGCGGGAAGGAAAAGCCAATAGAGAAAAAGGGAAGGGTAAGGGAAGATGACACCAGTGGAAAATACCAAAGGGTTCTCGTTCGACCGGCCGGGGAATTACCGTATTCGCGTACAAGGTTACATAGATGAAATATTTTCCGAGAGTTTAGCCGGAATGTACATCACTTTTAACCGTCAAAAGGAAGGAAAGACCCTGACGACCCTCGTCGGCAGGTTGGAAGATCAGGCGGAATTAGCCGGCGTGTTGAATACCCTCTACGAGATGCATTTACCGCTGCTGTCGGTGGAGTATTTGGACGAATGAAGGTTTCAGGTGTCGGGTTTCGGGTGTCAGGATGAAAGCATAGGGCAGAGGGCAGAGCGCAAAGCGTTTCGGCAAAGAAGGACTGAGCGATGAGGACTGAGGACTGAGAACAAATGAAAGAAGGTGAGAAGGCGGAATAAAGCAGAAGGTGAGAAGATAAGAAGATAAGAAGGTGAGAAGGTGAGAAGGTGATAAACAAAAGACTGAGAAAGAAAGCGAGAAGGTGAGAGGGTGTGAGGGTGAGAAGAAAATAGAAGTTTTGTAGTTAAGAAGGTGAGAAGGTCAGAAGAAAAAATCAGTTATTCGTTATTGGTCGATAGTTTGAACGGAAAAAACGTATTTTATTCTATAGAGCAAGCGCACAAACATAAAATTTTCAATAAAAACAGTGTGATAAATTAAAATACTACTTGATTT
>Ga0209671_1000866_pt1 | contig 22781 bp, 13 predicted proteins | sample WorMetHERISLAND2_2_FD_187401 | JGI IMG/M metagenome (GOLD analysis project Ga0209671, IMG submission 187401) | Marine gutless worms symbiont microbial communities from Max Planck institute for Marine Microbiology, Germany - Olavius geniculatus... | ecosystem: Host-associated > Annelida >... | reverse complement strand
CTGCTAATCTTTATTCAAGCTACGATCGATAATGTTGGGGATGTTTTTTTCAGGTTTTCTGTTTATTTTAATGCATATTTCGGTTGATCTGCTTTCCCTAGGTAGTGCAGAAGCATACATTGGGTGAGGTGGAAAACTGAATGGTCATTTGATGGCAAGTTGTGTTAGAAATATTTGCGCCAAAAATTATTAAAATTTGATAATTGGTTTTCAAAATACAGTTGAAAATGTCGGGGATGTTTTTTGGGACACAGTGTACTATACGCCGACGCAGCGCAAACGACTTTCTTCCACTGTCTGATCAGCTGCCGGTGCCGCTGCACGCTACAGTAATACGGCGCCGAAATGAAAGTAAATTTCAAATATTCGCCGATCACACCTCACAGGATAGTGTGAGTGTTGTAAGAACGACCTTCAAAGTCTATGGGAAAAGGCAATCTTTGACCCTCAGCCAACCAAAAACCCCTAAACCGATTGTCACCAAATTTGAATGGCGTGATTATGTTGTAGACGCCTACCATCAAAAAAAATTTGGGCTCAATCCGCCCAGGGGTTTTTGCTCCCCGTATAGATAAAATATACACCCCTCCTGTTCGAAATTTACTACACTTTTTTGGTTTTTCAACTCGCCTACAGGCGAGTCTGTTAGACCGATTTTTACGCTTAATACGTCAAATGACGCAGTTCTGCGCAAGGAAGTGCCGTTTTAGTGTTACAAAAAATTGAATTTTTGACGTATTTATACAAAAAATTCGAAAAAAATTACAATGGCGCTATGGGAAAAATTTAAGAATTCTTTAAACTGTCATAACTTTCGTTGTGTGCAAGATAGAGTCGTAATTATTGGTTCTAGGATAGGGTTTTTGGGGTCAGCCTAATTAATGGTGACATTTATATTTACCCCCGGTTGACCCCATTGAACCCCGTTGCCATGGCAACGAAATTTGGGACAAAATTGGTTATAACTCGGCTTGTGTAAGAGACATCTGCGAGATATTTTGCATCTATAGGGGAGTTTTCGGAAATGGGCCATCAAATGCTGCTGACTGAATTTTACCCCGACCGACCCTTGTTGCCATGGCAACAAAATTTAAGACAAAATGGGCTATACCTCGGCTTGTAGAACAAATATCACCAAGATCCTTGCATCTGACGGAGGTGCGGGTTGAGGGTTTGGCAATTAGATAACATCAGTCTAAGTCTACCACGGCCAACCCTGATTTCGAGCTATAACTAGCAGCAGCGTAGTAGGAGCAGCAGCAGTAGTAGACACATCCAACGTTCTGTACCCGACCGGAAATATACAGGATCATATATTCGCTTCCTTTTAACCATTAGCTAAGCCATAACAGAAACATTTTCGGCTGCTACGCTAATCAGTATACATTGGGCAAGTAGGCCTAATACGACAAATAACATCAAATGAAGAAAGCTTTAGACTATGTTAGTGATTACCAACTAAAGTCGGCTTGTAAGGACGCCATATGCACAGCCCCATCTAAGGTTACCCAAATGATTTTTGCTGTTTTAGAGGACTGATATCATCACATCGTCCTTACACACAGTTGTAAACTGGTAAGTTTTTTACATATATATTTATATAATTTTTTTCTTTTTGTCCCAACAATAGAGACATACAGAAGAAAATCTGTAGTAGCATTATCACTAAACATCTCACCACATCTCAAGTGTGTCGCTACACTACCTAATGATATTTCAGTGTCTTCTTAAAAGCAACAATTGAAAACAAAAGGTTATCTGTAGCAACAAATTGTAAAAAATAACAACAGGAAACAACCTGTTAATTGTCTCAGTTATTGTCCAAAGTAACTGTCACATCTCGCAGTTTTCACATCAAATGTTCCATGCGTCCCCCTTGCTGCTGGACGGCACACTCAAGCCAGCGACGCCATTGACCAATGGCGTGATCAACCAAACGCCGGGACAGTTTGCCCGACTCAGTGACGATCGCCTGCTTCAGCTGGTTGATTGTCGTAAATTGTCGACGTTGATAGACCAGCTGTTGAAAAGCCCCCAAACAGCATAATCGACCGGATTTAAGTCAGGGCTCTTTGGGGGCCACATGTCAGACTCGATCAACGTTATCACGCAATTGATCATTGTCTTCGCCTGGTTAAGTGCGATGTCTGACATTTCACAAGGTAGTGTACCGACACATATTGCAAGATTTTTAGTAAAATGTTATCTTGATTCCGACAGTGAAAGAATTTTGAAAATCGGTTAACATTTGATGAAGTTACTGTCGTATAAAAATTGCCTTTTTTGGCCCACCCTGTACTGTACGTATATCCTGATCTTTTACGTTATAACAAAGGTGGCGCTAGATGTTAAAATTTGTGGGGAAAGAGAGACTAGCATGAAAGATGAAATCGAGAGGGGGTCTTTTTCTTTAGCCGACTAGAGTGTGTAGGGTGAGCTCTCTGCTGCCCCAACGAGGTCTGGAGGAAGTTTTGGCCAAAATAGAATTCAACGCATTTCAAACGTCATATACACTGTGTCTCAAAAATGTCCCACTTTGTGATTGTCCACATTTTCGTCAAATGTTGACCGATTTCCAAAATTCTTTCACTGACACACTCTGTAGACAAGTAGGCCTATCAGTAGTGTAATTATTAAACATCCTACCACACGTTAACTGCGTCGCTACACTACCATGTGAAATTTATAAACTCTTTTTACGCTCAATAAACTCACATTTTGCTCTGTGCAAAGAACTTTAAAGAAATGTAAAAAAATCTCACTTTCTTCATAATGGAAAACCTTTAGATTTTTTTCTAACAAATGATCTACTTATAAACACAAAAACCGAAAACGAAAAGTAAACTAAACTATAAACGTCCCGCATTTTTTTCGTTTGCTTCATTGTTTGAGAAAATCGCTGATTGCTACCAGTGCTGTTCTCAAACTTTACATCATAATAAATTCATCGGCACTTAAAATCGGTGTGTTAAAAACACGTCAAACATATTACGTACCGTGCTAAGAAAGGAGATGATGTTTCAACGAAAACAGAAATTGGTGTACAGTACTTCGGAGTCTCGGAGATATGGCACAAGTGATGGAGATCGTCCTTGCTTGCAGTAGGCCTACAGTCGTGTCGCGCGAAGAATAATCGAAACTGCTCAGAGATATGATGCTAATCTGATTTCGCAAAGACTAATGGGCCCGGCAGCCGATGACGCTGTGCCGGTCGGTGGTCACGGGAAAACTGATGCGTGGTGATCGAACGGTGCACAATGAGACGAGATGTGCGCTCGACGTCGATAGCGACGCGACACGACGCGACGGTCAGATGTAGTCGGCCATAACGGCAAAAAGACCAGACCGGAAGCCGACGAGACCGAGACCCGGTACGGTCCGATGGAGTGTCGTCACGCCTGTTCCGGGCTCCGTCGGTCCGTCATTGCTGCTGATGCTGCTGCGGCTACAGACGAGACAGACTCCATCATGCGCTCTCGAGTCAGCTGCTGCAACCAGGCCACGCATCGACCGCCGCCGCTGCAGTCGCTATGACCAGATAACAGCGCCGTATTCATAACACTCACGTTAGGGCTTTGTCATTTCGAAACATTTCCTCACCACGTTTTACTTTAGTTAGTACGACGTAGTATCAGGGCCCCATTTTCTTCTCTATCTCTTGCTTCTTTCCTTCTATTTCTTTTTTCTTTTGTTGCTTTTTTCTGTGTTGCCAAGCGACTTTTCAAATTCAGCTGCATGGTCTAGGGCGGATCGGAGCCTCAGTCGTGAACGCATTCTCTAAATACCCAGGGAAGTGTCTATAGTTGCTGCAAATGGTATTTGGCTCAGCATGCCTTAAAGCTAGTAAAAGTGCCCCAACTTTTTTATGACAAACAACGCCGCTGACTGCTAATTAACGCTTTATTCGCAACAAGTGCAGAACACAAATAGAATAGAAAAGACAAAGATAAAGACAGACAGCTAATGGCTGACAATCCGTGTAAGTACCGGTAGTCGCAAAGACGCGCTACGATGATGACAAGCATGTATAGACGAATAACGAACAATTAAATGGAAAGTAGACTATCCGGTGAAAATAAAACTAACTGTTGACAAATACTTGTTTCAATGGGATTGGCTATTCAGTTTAAATTTGGCTAGCTGCTGAGCATGGAAAATCGCGGTAGTCGTCTGACTGCGGTGGCAAAAGCAACCGGTGTTTGAAGGCGCGCGTGGTCAGTGGGCTTGTAAAGCTCATCGCTCAATCTTTGTACAGTACAGTGTCCTAGCGGCAAAACAGGCTGGCAATAAACGGGGAGATGATGCGAGTCCCCGAGGTGCTGTATTGGACGGATAGATAACCGAGCACGTGCTACGACATTGACTGAGACTTGCCACCGGCTGAGCGTGACGACACAGTTTTAGAGATGAGCCGTTCCGCAGAATCGGTACAGAAACTGTTGTGCATCTTCCGAAGTAATGTCATTTCTTATCGATTCGCTAAAGTTCGTAATTATACATTTTCAAATTTAAACAAGAGTTGACATTTTTAATCAAACAAGCGGACAAGAAGCGGTCGCTACGTTTCCTGTCCACTTGATCTTTGCCATATTATCGGCATGCGGCCTCCATTTTCGGCCCTTTTGGCCTCAACTCGGCCTTCGCCCTCGATTTTGGCCTCAGTCTGCGGCCTCGAAACGTAGCGCTGTATGCAGCGTACTACGCTGCAGCGTAGCCGCTAGCTATAATGATGCTGATGATGCGTCACCATGGTGACGACGTCTATATGACGTCACAGCCAATCGCAGTCCAGACTGATACATCCCTATTTTAAAAATATAGATTATAGCGATCTATTGTGGAGTCCATATTTTATATAGATAGAGCGAATAAATCTACGTATATATTGGTTTTTGTTTTGGTGTATAGCCTCGCTGTTCGCTTTAACTGCTACTTACTTTTTATCAGCCAAAAAATTTGACTGTTTAATTGATTGATTACGTGATGGTATCACGGACCCGTCAATCAAATCAATCAGTCATCAGAATGCATTTATACAACTAGAGTAATATGTCGCCAGCGGAACAGAGGCGTTGATACTGACACTGGTAAGCCACCTGAACTTTGCACCTGCAGGCCTACACTCAAACACTCGCAATATAGTAGGCTAAATGTACATGTATTTGTAACTTAGAATTACAGGCTGCTGTTTTATTGCAGATGTCCCAAGAAGTGCGACGGCGAAGGAATGTCGTAACGCGGCGCATCTCTGGATCTATATATACAGAAGTAATAACAGTTTGATGGATGTGCGGACACAGGTTGTCCGCTCTCTCTCCGCAATGGACAGCCACCTAGTCGTGCTATCTTACATCGCGGAAGAACGGAACCCTTGCTACGAGAAGCTGCATGGATTGAACTGCACAGCGGGTCGGCCAGTGCGACGAACGACAGTTAATGAAGATCCATCTATTAACAGAAAGTGGCCGCGGCGGCCACCGTTTCATTGTAACTGTCTCTGAACCAATTCCACGGCATCCTACGAGACCCGCAGTCGGCCTGGCCATCCGACGTCTTGTCGGGCGGTGTCGAATGGGATCGAGTTTGTTTTAGTTTCAGTACACTACGAGCAGCTGTCCGTCAGAATTAGACGGAGTCGGTAGACAATCAGGAAAGTCCATCACAGGAGCGATGCAGTGCTGTTTATTAGGTCAACCATTTCCAGTTTTTCAGGACATTATAATTTGATGGACTCTAAACTAAATATTCTGATTTCCACTTTTAGTCAAACATTTTCAGCTATGCCCATACTTTTAGTTTTCTGGTGCAAAGTAGCCAAATTGGAATACAGGTTTGTAGTACAATTCCTGTGGCAGCTAATTTAGGATTTGAGCATCCGAATAGATATATCTGGCCTACTTGCAGCAGTCTTTTGGTAAATGCTGCAGAGAAGGAAAGTCAGTCACAATCCTCGAATCGGATGTACTTAATGATGACGGCAAATTTTCACGCCAAGACGCGCACGTACATCACATAAGCAAATTTACAAAAAAGCAACTGTTAATAAATATAAAAAATAAGTTTAATTAGTCTTAAGTTTCAGGCATCCGCATCACTTAGCAATTTACCATACCGAAAGACTGACAGTTCTACAGCCAGTTGCAGCTTAAAAACTGTACTCCGTGATTCAAAAAAGTAGACGACCCATTTCTATCACGACTATATTCTAGCTATATACACTGATTGTCACCAGTGATCAAAATGACGCAGTCTGCTGAAAGCCCGGTTACGGCGCTCGCACATCTGCGATAAAATTAAATAAAACCAGTTAAAACTGTAAATTTTGCTTTTGTTGCAGCATACATGTATGCCAACCGCTGTGATAAGGCGCAAGTATGTGGCGCCACATATCACTCCCCAATTTAAAAAAAAAACAGTAGGCCTAAACGGAGTCGACGGCGACCGTTTCCATTTGTTTTATTTTACTTTTATATTTGTATGTATGGTTTTTGCACCATGTAATAAGTCTAGAATTGTATCGGATATTTTCCCTAATTTTGTCTTATGTGGCCAGCCATTGCAGTTTGTGTCAGAATTCCGGTATTTGGGTCATATTATTTCTAACCAACATAAGGACGACACTGATATAGCTCGTGAGATACGTTGTATGTATACTAGAGTCAATATGCTAATACGTAAATTCCACAAGTGCTCAACGGAGGTGAAGATCAGATTGTTCCGAGCCTATTGTATATGTCTGTACGGCGCCGCATTATGGACGCATTTTGCTGCTGAAAGCGTAAACAAATTTAAACGCTGTTATCATAAATGTATTAAAATGTTTTTGGGTACAGCAAATATCACAGTGTCACTGCTGTTTTGTTTGATCTGAAACTCCCCAGTTTTAACACTATTATGCACAATTCCCGTCATGTATACAGTGCACACTGGTGGTCGTCTGGCAATATGCTGATAATTAATCACAGAAACATTGGAATTGTTCCTGTGTGTAGCTGATGTGTTTTGCTGACTGTGTTTGTGGTTGTTCTTTGTGTCTGCATGTATATATATTTTCTTACTTTTTACTACTCTTTTAGGCTTAGATCATATGGGTTTTTTTTACCTGATACAAATAAAGATTGATTGATTGATTGATATCGCTTATTTGCGAGCATCCTTCCCGACAGTTGAGACTCGAGAGTCTGGTAGGTGGCACCGTGGCACTGACATGCGACTGGTGCTAGCAGAGTGGCCTGTCCGTAGATAACACGAATAAACGGTCTAAAATGTTCGCAGCGCCGATCCCCTTAAACTTTGTTTTGTAGGACAGCGCGTCCATTTCGCGTTCGATCCGTTAATTCAGACCTTTGCCGAAATCTCATTGATTCTAAACACCTTGAGACTTCCAAAAAATAAGCCACGATTATGTGAACAAAAAATGCTGCACGATTATTTCATGTTACCAGTTTAAGTTTATTATCAACATGCGTTCTGCTGTAATATTTCACAAGATCTGTGCAATACTTTTATTTTTTTTACATTTTCAGTAATGCATAAAATGCGAATTTTTCACATTAGTTAAATCATTTCTGTATCAGTGCGAAAACAACCCTATTTCAGACTTTAGAGTACATGTAGCTCGATAGAAGCAGAGTAACGTGCATTTGATTTAGAACATATCTGCATTTGTTTTCTCACACTGAACCTGACAATAAACAAAAAAAATCATTAATGTCTTTATTCAACGAAAGTGCGTATTTACTTCTAAGAAAACACAATGCAGCAATCTTATTTTATACATTCCGTAATTACCTTACATACTTCAGTAAATCCATTTTCAGAATGTCTGTAGTAACACACTAGAAAAATACAAAACGAATCCAAAACTTGAACTATAATTATGTCCATAAAGTGAGTGACATCATTATCTGAATACCTTCACGTAAAGTGTAAACAGCGACTAGCGATACAACCGACCTCTATAGTCTAATACAAAACTGGTCGTGACTTAAGGTCTGTATAACAATCTAAGTAAAACTGAAAAACAAAATAAAAGCAAGTGAAAATATCTGCCAAATAGTTATACCAGCAATACAAACGAAACGTGTGACGCAAGAGCTGAAATTATACAGTTATGATACAACAAACACAGGTACGAGTCATGCGCTAGAAATGCATAGCTGCCGTTCAAACGCAACAATATGGAATAACCTTCTCTTAACTGAAAGACACAATGGCACACTGCAGCCTATAAGCTACAAGCTACCGGTTGCCAGACGAACCTACAGCCAGTACAGAGAGTGCAGAGACAGATGTTTTGTGGCTGAAATGGACAAACGGATATTAACTGCATAAACGGTTCCAATGCCTGCTGAAAAGATTTTTGTTTGACTGCTGAGAGAGCAGTGAATTGCGACTAACTCATGGTTTTCGTATTTACTTACTGGTCCCCAATTTTGTCAATTCAGTATCATAATTTTCATTGTAACCGTAATGTATTTAACAATAGCCTTGTTATCACAGGTTTATCTGTGAATATGCATTAAAAAGGTAAGTGGATTAGCCGAACTAATTTTTTTTCAAATAAACTAATTGACTGAAACTTGAATGATTGATTTTATATAGCCAAAAGAAAGCGCTTTCTGAGCACATCTGAGATCTTACAATAGGTGCCATGTACCTGAACATGTTGCCAATATAACAGCTAATTTCAATTAAAACAGCAAACAATTAAATGTTTTAGATACATCTATAATAATGCAACTTCAAACGTAGAGTATAATGCTACTACAGAATGATGTAAGAAATATCATGATATAATATCTCACACCACAAAATTCAAACAACAACAACAACAGTTTGATCACAATAACTAACCGATTCTGCATTTAGCTGAACAGCAAAACCATTAATGGCAGAATCAGACGCAACTACATGCAGCACAATTAATATTAATGTCAATATATCGCACACCACAAAATTCCAACACAAACAATAACATATGCAAAGCATCTTATCACAATAAATAACTAACTCTGTTTTTAGTCAAACAATACCACAATTGGTGGCAAAAAGACGTAAATACAGCCTATGCAGCATAATTAAGCAAAAACAAAAACATAATCAATGTAAAGAGTGACGCAAGATCGGCGGAAAGACAACGTATATAGCGTACAACACGAAACACAAACTGCTGGAATGAACATGGACGTGAGACAGACAAAATTGGATGACGAGCAACCAGGGGCTTTTATTCCTACCTATACCTAGTGGGCGCAGCTTGCACCCAATGAAAAATAAGGTAGGGAAATTTTGTTGAGGGTGTAGATCAAAACTCCCCACCTTTTTTCACTGGGCAACGAAAAGGAAAAGAGGAAACGTGGAAAAGGGGGGGATAAAACATAGGAAAGGAGAGTAGGAAGATTCCAGACCTGGGGGCAAAAAAGCCACTTCTGCGAACATAACACACCGCAACAACTCTAGCAAGTGTATTAAAACGTGAAACGATAACCTAGCACATCGACACAAAATGCATTGCATACATCATACATAGTCACGCAAAACCCTCAACGCATACACACACAGACTACGCTTTGAGTGACTGGCCCACCTACAGGAATTACGCCAGGCTAGGCTGGAGTCAAAGACAACGTATGCGAGTGAGTGAGTAGGGTTTAACGTCCCACCCGACACAGTATAGGTCATTTCGGGAACGGCCTTTCCAGGCGGAATGCACACAAACACATAATAATGGAAGAGTTTAATCTTTACAGAAACACAAAACACAAAATACAAAAAACTAGCTAAACCTAAAATTGTAAGAACTCCATTATATGCGTACATATGTGATTAACCTAATGGTAGTTCTAATAATTTTCCCTGTTATCCTCCAGACAGGCATCAAGGTGATAATGCTGTCTATTGGAGGACAGGGGGAGCAACTTGTGCAAAACATGCATTTGAAAACGTCTAAAGGTACAGCTCGTAGCAACGATGTGGAACAGATCACCTGCAATTGCCGAGTTTCATGCTGGCGAGCATGAGCCAGCTGCAAGAAAAAACATTATGACTGTGTTTGCGTTTCATCGTCAGTACCTACATGTAGTAGGTGGATATCGTTACAGTGGCATGATGCGGGGACAAAAAAAAACAACCAAACAAAATGCAAGTTCAAGAAGTTAGACTTCGGTCAGTAAAACCGCCTCTCATCTTGCCAGTACACACTCACAGAATAGCACACACACTTCAATGTATTTCACTTCAAATATCATAAATGGAAATGTTGACATGACAAGATGCATAAACAATAATATCATGCAGTGTGCACGTGATTACAAAATTGGGCAGTGGATATTTGTTTAGTTGATCAAGTCTCACACACTGGAATGCGAGTTTGACGTCAATACAGAATCAAGCTGAAAATGCTCATCGTGTATGACGTGCCTCATTTAAAAAAAACATAAACCAAGACAATGGCATATTTGTGCAGATGCACGCATGGCACACATGTCCCAAACTCCTTTTGAAAGAAAACATTTTTAATGAAAAAAATTAATAAAAAAAACAACAGAAGTAGGTCAGGCCTACGGTAAAAATATTTCTGCCATAAGCAACCCTTTTCACACTTCAAAATTTTGCCCTTAAACTGAACACAATAATAAATCAAACAAACCAGGTGCCCGATTAGGGCTGTGAGGCAATTGGCTGGGCTATGAAAAAAGAAACATCTTCTAGCATGTAGCCAGAATCTTGCATAAACAGTGATAAATGTTAACATCAGCATCACTTCTAGCACAATTACAAGCCACACATTTCAGTGCAAACTGCATGCAATAAACACACAAGTGAAACTGGTCACAAAATATGTGAGACAGACATATGCAGGGCAGACTTATGACTGACATGCTGATTATCTACATAATACGTAATTACGTAAACATGAGTAAAATGACTAGATAAGTTCATCGGATATGCCTGAATGTGACTGATAAATGACAAGACACATGCATGCACAACATACATTCAACATCATCAACAACAAACGTACCAGTCATCAATGATATAATAAGAAATTCAGTCCTAACGCCGACAATCAGTAAGACACAATAAAGTCTAGATAAATAAATGCACACGAAATGTTCCTAGTAGACAAATGAGATCAAACAAAGTGAGGCGGGCAAAAGTAACTGCTGACAGGAATAATTATTGCATCCGTTAATACTTCACTCATCAAGGAACGTAGTTCTACCGATGCAACAATTTCTGCGCCTTTGCAACCAGACCTAATAACATGGTTCGTCTGTCCTGCCAAAGACAACAACACTGACAATGCGAATGAACAAGAATATTATGATTAGAGCTTGTTGGTATGTATGCCATGCACTCTGAAACGCTGATATCATGCCAAGTAGTGGCGCTGACACGATATATGGTAGTTGCAAATACAGCAGCAAAGAGCCAGCCTGTCTTTGCACATAAGCATGTGGTCAGTAATGCCACATGACAATCACCAATGCTACCATCGAAGATCAAACACTACGTCCCATGAACAACATGCAATGAACTCGAGAGAACTCCAAGAAGATCAATCCACATCAATCACTGCATACAACTGCCGGCACCAACTTCTATCGAGGCCTGTTCATCTCCTGCTTAATTGCTGCAATATACAACCAAAAATCAATCGATCAGTGAGTGCAGAAGTCAAATATAACGAATTAATCAACAAATAAAATCAATCGAAAGATATTTATGAAGTTTCACAAGAAAGCACATTAAATCAAAAGTGCTTGCATGTGCATGTGTTCTTCTTCTACAGTTTAATACTCAATACTATAAAATAAGAGCAAAAAAATCCTACTAACTTATTAGACATTCAACAAAGTTAAAGAAGAAAAGTAATGAAAAGCCAATGATATGCTGATAGATTGATGCTATAAAAATTGCTCAGGTTTGAAATAATTAATCACTTAAGAATTATCAACAAAAACCACAATATGAGGTGTAATACAATAACACCTGACACAAACGTGGATAAATCAAAAACACAATGTAATAAGACAGTGCTTTGATGTACTAAACGGGCAGCTAAAAAGAATACATTTTCGTGCTTACAGTCTGATCAAAAACATTAACATCAACAGCATTCATTTGCTAGCATTAACAGGCATACGCCTAAGCTGCAGTTCAGTTGTACAAGAAGATGACCGGTGACTAATCCAAAGGGCACTATTCAAATTCAGTCACGTTCCAGTCCAATATGGCATTTAAAATTGCAAAGTATGTATTTAACACACAATGTCTCTGTGGTTTATTATAAAATCATGCATAGGCCTATCAAAATTTCTGCCATAGCTAAGATCTACCAAGGCCAAAGATGCAATTCATCACAATTCCTAACCCTATCACTAACCCTATCCCTAAGCCAAGAGACGTTCAAACTACTGCCCCTTTGGACTAGTAACCTGTCCCCGTACAAAAACCTGCCTTCGATAATCTCGAGTTTGATGGTCTGAATCTCCATCCTGACTTCAGCCAGAAGTTCCTGTTTCCACGCCTCCAGCTCGGAATTTGTTGCAGCGCGACTTGCACTGCTGCCGAAACAGATCGTCTCTTGACCAGTTAGTGACTGAAAGCGCCGGCTGAAACAAATCATTCACTGCCAGCTGATGAAATCATCAAAACTAGATACATGAAAATTCTGAATGCTTGGGAAATATCCATCAACGGATACATTCATTTATGTGGTTATTACTGCCCACAAAAACTACAGCAGCATTGTTTTCAGCATCATCGCTAAATTTTTTCTCCGCTAGCATAACAACAATGACAATGACAATGAGTTCATTTTGCAAACTAGTGGCTGTGTAGCCAAATAGCTAAACAGCAGTGCAAACAGTGCAAAACAACAGTAATAACACAGTCCATAAGTGCAGAAATGTAAACTGTAGCACTGAGCTACATGAAGTTTGGCATGACAACATCTAAAAGCCTATCAAACATCACAGTCATAGACTAAACGCACATGGTTTTTACGCGCGAAAGCCATAGCAATTCTGTCCGTCCGTCCATCCGTCTGTCTGTCAGTCACCCGAATGGATCAGTCAAAAAAGGTGCGAGCTAGGATCACCAAATCTTCACCATCGACTGCCTGGAAGACTCTAGTTTCAGGATCAGTAAAGCTTTTCCATAAATTCAAAAGGCGTCAACCCCAGTGAGGGTGCTAAATGAGAGGGGGGTAAGAAAAATTTGCGATTTTCAGCCAATAACTCGCCATATCTCAGAAACAGTACGAGATAGAGCCTAAGTTACTATTAATCACTAATAAAAAGTCGTACACTGGCTTTCGATTAACACCGAAATCAAATGGCCTTGGATGGCCTTGAACGCCAAAATAGGATTTTTATAGATTTTTTGGCAATTTCGAGCTGCATCTCACATTTTAAGAGCAAATTGCGCCAAAATCAATAACGATACACAAGCACAAGCTGCATATGAAATTTTCAGCACTGAAAGTAGATTCTGATGGTTAAAGTCTCGATTTTCTAGGTTCAAGGAAACTGCACACAAGAGCATCTAAGAGCGGTACCCCCATAAAAGACGTTATTTTACTGCTGTTGGCCAGCCTTTCGTGAAAAAGGTTGCAAATAGGCATGAGCATGCTGCTTATCACTACAAGCACTAGTGACAAGCTTTTTAGTCCTATCAACAACCTTGAACTCTCAAAAAAGGGTTTTTATTGATTTTTGCGATCTTCGGCTGAGGCGTACACTTCAAGAGTGAATTCCGACAAAATGGCTGGAGATAGACTAAGACAATTTGCGAATAAAAACTGCTATAGGCTTTTGTGCATCTCGTGAGCATTAGCTCAAATTTTTTGTTTGTGTTATTGTGTGCATAATACTGCAGCTACCCACGTGCAGTACTTGGCTTTAAGCAAAACTTGACAGTTTGTTGTGTCTTAATTTTTCACGCCTCTGTCTACCGTATTATGGCGCATAAAGATGAACATAAAAATGGATATCACACACTCTGTGACAACCAAAAACACAATTCATTTAGTGCAGCCTAACAGTTGCAGCTACACTAAAACCACCCATACACATGACCTCCCACCCACAAAATGTTAACGAATTATTTCTGTCATTTTCACCCGAAGTCTGACAACCCTGATCTTTAACCTCTAAAGCTGAAAACTGCACATAACCGCTCTCGCTTCTGCCCTGTGAAACATTCATAACAATTATGGTTTTTCTTTGCCTTTTTGTTCTCAAGCTAGGTGCCCGTGTGTGACAGATGGGTGGGCAAGAGCCATAATGTGGCTTATTAAGAAGGCCACATAATAACAGAAAACCAAGCCGAGCGTTGGTACCTGCGATCAGGTCTTGGGGAGTCGACACCGTTAGTAAGCGAGAAAAGTTTCGATCCGAGTCCACTGCCGACTGTGAACATTTTCTCATTGGCCTTCGCAGGCGTATCATCAGCCTCCTACGCACAGAAAACATACCTTCATACAGGGTGGTCCATGAAAAACGTGGCACTTTAGTTTTGTCCATTTGCCAGTTATTGACCGATTTTCAGAATTCTTTCACTGGCATACTCTGTGGACAATTTACAATAACGTAGTTATTATATATTCCACCACACCATAAGTGCATCTTTACACTACCTTGTCAAATAGAAATGAAATATAAACGATAATAACAAACATACATTTTGGTAAATAAACAAAAAAACACTTCAGACCAACATTTTGGTTAATGGTCTGTATGACAGTAGAATGTGTGGGTCCAACACAGTTTAGTGTCATATAGATCATTCACCGCTGTGTTGGTCTGATGCATCTTTTTCATTCACCTAAATGTTCGTTATTATTACCTCCACCAAGGAGGTAATGTTTTTGCCAGACTTTGTTTGTCTGTCTGCTAGCAAGATAACTCAAAGGGTATGTCGGGAGTGGCACAAACTACAGATGATTCAATTTTGGGGGTGATCCGGCAGGAATCCTGGATTCTGGATCAGTTTGAAATTTTACCATTGTGTTAAAGGGGGCATACGAAATACCGCAGCTGTTGTCGCTATGGTGCTGGCACCTAGCGAACAACATGGCGTTGAATCAAGGCTTTTTAAGATCACATAGAACTAGGTCAATGTAGAAAATACAACTATAGTTTGAAAAGCACTCAAAACTTCCGCTTGTCTATTTTTGTCGGACAAGCTGTGTCGAATCAATAGCCTTGGCGGAGGTACCTGCGGGCTATGACTGCTATCTAGTTTTAAATTTTTTTTTCTTACATTTATATTTCACAAAGTAACATAGAAATGCAATTACGGTGTGTTGGAATATATAATAACCATATTATTGCAAACTGTCTACAGAGTGTGACAGTGAAAGAATTTTGAAAATCGGTCGATAATTGGCAAAGATATGGACAAAACTAAAGTGCCACGTTTTTTATGGACCACGATGAACATATGCAAACAGTCAATTCGCAATAATCTTCAATGGTCTCCAGTAAAACCTTCATACACTGCCAAAACACTTATGCAGAAACATTTCATTTTCTGGGTATCCAACCCGCAAAACTCATGCTCATTGTTCAAATAATTACCACAAGTATACTTTTAGGCAACGGACAAACCAGAAATAACTTTCAACCTAAATCCTGACCTATGACCTAATGGCTTCCAAAATTTCACTGGCAGAAACTTATTCCATGCTTCAGCCATTTTTTTCTCATAAAAAATAATACGACTCGTATACTTGACTGAGTTGCATATGATGGAAAGAAGAAAAAGCAAATCTGCCTACATTATTTTTGCTACTGTGATACAATACATGGCCTGAAATGATGATTTACGGCCATGTCATATATGGTAATATTTAGAGGCAAACAGAAATCTTTCTGAAGAAGTAAGCAGCAGTTGCCAAAATGTCAATGAATCGGCAAATAAAGGTCAAAATTTGACAAATTTATACAGCTAATTGAAAAAGAATAATACAGCTCAATGCAATACGATGAAAATTTATGCAACGCAGAGGAGACACAAAAACTTTTTCTGATGCTCTGTAGTGACAAAAATTAATGACAGGGAGCAAACAAAAAAACACACAGACCGCTTTAGCTCTACGTTCTTTGAGCCGGTGGGTCATCTCGGACATAAAGTCGCCAGTAGTGGCAGACGATGACATGCTGGCGGCGACACTGGAACCTGACCGGCCCAGTGTTATGGCCCCCGCATGAGATATAGCAGCTGCAGCTGGGCCTGGACCAGTGCCTGACGACTCATCCTTCTCACGGGACTCACCAGCAGCAGACTGAACATGGATCAACACAGTGTTACACCACTTTCCAGTGCACAATTAACAGTATCACTGCTAGCTACCAATCAGTGTTCAATGTCATTCAAGGTCATACGGACAGGACCGAATTAACGCATAGGCCAACGAGGCCATGGCCTAGGACCCTGTGCTTAATTGGGGCCCTGTGCTAAGGGGCACTAAATGCAGATAGTTGATTCTCATGAAAATAATTAAATATGCTGCCATCAGATGTCATATTGTAAAGCTAAAGTGCACCAAATTTCGGCTGGGGCTCCCCCCAGACCTCACTGGGGAAGTTTGCAACACTCACCCAAACCCCTTAGCTGAACTTAATGGGTTACGCACAATGGAAGATACGACCATGTTCTAAATTTGGACTATTTGATGAATGCTTAGATAATTCATGTTTATTGTAATTTGTACTGTACATGTACGTGTAAAGGGGCCCCACAAAATATTAGGGCTAGGACCATTCAAAGCCTTAATCCGGCCATCACCAAGAAAATTCAAACAGAAATGCACGAGTCATAGCCACACGAGACCTTGACTGACTTCCAGAGAAAATACAGACACGAAAATGTCCAGTATGAATGACACATTTAAATTTACTGCTACAGCTAACTGCATTGCTATCACTATTCTCCAGCTAAGCAACTGCAGTTAACTGCAAAAAACACACTGTTGGCTGACTGTGAAAGATTCAGCTCCAAATTTTCCAAAAGTCAAAACCAAAACCAGAAAGAAAGTGCAAAGACTTTCTGGTTAAGAAAAATATCAAAAGCAGCTGGATAGCGAAGGGGTTTTACACAAATCAAATCAGCAGTGTACATATCATGTACAAGAAATATTATTAGATTGTGACCAATCTCATGCACTCCTCACACGCATCATTTTCTTTTGTATTCTTCTAAGTGCTTTTTCGTTCCTTTCAGCTTGTATTAGAGACCCGTTTAATATGATAGTAATAGTGACTGACGTTGAGAAGGGTATTGAAAATTGTTTCCCAGAAGTTCCTATTGTCCAATTTTAGGAACTGAGTGAGAAAAATTTCCAATAATAGTTGATGACGCTAGTTGCCATTTGGCTTTCTATACCTCAATGCATGCATCTATCTGGCACTGTTATGGAGATATGGTGCCTCAAACATAACAAGGTCACGACCTTGACCTTTTGGAGTCACGTGACTGATGACGTCACGTGACTCCAAAAGGTCAAGATCGTCACCTTGTTATGTTACTTGTTACGGAGTCACGTGACGTCATCAGTCACGTGACCATTCGACTCCTGGAGACGGACTTCCTATGGGTGGTCCATTGTGACCATGCGTCTAACTAGCACCGTTATGGAAATATGGCCGTTTGAAGTTCTTCCAGAAAGGCTCTTCCAGGAACAAAGGTCGGTCGTCGGTCAGTCGATCAGTCCTCTATATTACATTGATCTCGTATATTCCTCTTCCCTACGTTAGGAACGTAGTGCACAAGGAGTAAAAATAGCAATGCTTTGTCAGAAATGTTGATACAAAAAACCTTACAATAAACCACAAAGACACATGTCAAGTATTACTAACTTCACAACATGATATATTTTGCACTAAAAAATTGGACACAAGCTGTCGGTTTAATTTAGCATATGAACTATATAAAAATTATTAAAACTACAAGTATGAAGTCTTTTCCAGTTTCAAACTGAAGCCAAAAAACCTGCATGATACAAATAAATACCATGTTAGACAACATTGTATTCTCATACGGTTCTGCAAATTGCATGCTTCTGCAGAACAAAAATGGATAAAAGTGGTGCATTTGGTAAAGTGTATTAATCCTACAACACATAGTTCTCTAACAAAAAAAACAATACAAATGTTGCATTTCTTATCCAAACATATTACTGCTCAGTTCTGTGGTACCAAGACAGATGAACAGATGGACGAAAGGACAAACCTTAGTGACTTTGCGTAGCTGAGCCGACTTGAGAGCGGCCGCCAGTCCTCCAGCATTGATAGGTGCGGAGGCGGGTGGCACGGGCGGTGGAGGGGGTGGTGGTGCCGGTGGTGTGGAACTCACTGGGGCAGTGCTTGGAGGAACTGACAATGGTGGAAGAGGTGCAGCAGGTCCCGGAGGTGGTGGAGGCGCCGCTGCCGAAGATGACGATATGACAACTGACTGTGATGATGATAATGATGAAGTCGTCACAGCAGTACCAGCCTCACACTGCCCTGCTGCTGATGCTGCCGTTGCCTTGACAACAGGGTTGTTTACAAGATGCGATGCAGCCGCCGACCTTATGGACGACTGCATATGACTCTCTACAAAATAACCACACTATAATCTACTACAAATTAATTTATTTGTCTATTATGCAGCCATCCTGACAGGATGCATCCTGTGTCTTACCTCTCCTTCTGTCTATCAGTTGATCTGTCTATTTTAGTGTGTCCTGAATAAAAAAAATAAAAAAGTGTGGAAAAAACCAAACTGCTGTAAAGTTCCCAGGGTATGAGTAACTGGTATGCCGATTTTTCAGTTCAAAAGCTCACACCAAGAATTTTGCTTCAACAATAACTCGCACTAATTTTTAGACCTTTTCAATAGTCAACAAAAATAGCTCAGTATAACTGGCAACAAGTGATCTGAGAGCTGAAGCTGATGAATCCAGAACTGCTGGCGAACATTGAAAGCGTAAAATTTCAAAAAGTCTTGTCAAAATATGGTGAAATGACACCTAAAAAGTCAATGTTTGAGAAGCCGCTTCCTCTCACATGGCAGAAACCTAAAACAACTGACGGTGTGCATGACGCTCATCATTCTGTCACTCATCACCCATATTTTTCGTCTCTTTCTATCTGCCAGTTTCATTCACAAAGTCTGATGAGGATGAGGATGATAAAAAAGCTGCTATTGGAGAGAGAATGGCAGGCACTGCACAAAGTACAAAAAGCCTTAGATTTACACTTTGGCACATAACTACACATGAGCTAAAGTTCTGAAAAAAATACATGTTACCACATCAATAAATTAATTTAGCTACTTTAATCAATAACCAGCAGTTTCATCGTAAAAAGGACAATTAGGTTCTCAAACCGTCAGTTTAAAAAAATGGCATCTGACGACATACCATCAGCTGGAAGTCCGTTGAGTTCTGCTGCACTCTGCTGTGACCCTGCTGATCCCGCAGCATGGTGACCCGTCTGCTCAGATGTCTGGTCCTTGGCTCTATCACAGCCATTCACCGAAGACTGCTGCCAGCTGCCAATGCTGCTGCTGCCGGCCAGTCGCTGGTCCGTGGCAGATGCTGAGACAGAAGTGGTCTGTTGAGATGATGTTGTGGATGATGGCGTGATCAGCTGTCGACTAGGCGCCGCTGCTGCAGCCACTGCAGCTGTCACCACAATTCATCCCATCAAATATCTTTACTATATACTGACAAATGGTCACTAGTCCGAAACAGCACTACTCCAAAATCGGCTGTAACTTTGTTCATCATAGCCAAGGGCCTTAATAGCCAAGGTCCGCCGAAGCCAAAAAATGCAACTTATCCCTATTCCTAACCCTAACCATAACCCTATCCCTAACCTTCACGCTGTTTGCACTAGTGCCTCTTTAGCTTAGTGAAATGTACCCGAATGGACGGCATATTTCAAGTAAAAAAATATCCGAACAAACAAATGCCAATAAAATGCAATGCACGGTTACAGTTTACACTCTTTGGTGACTTTGCCTGCGGCAGTACTAATTCAGCGTACTGCTGCATTGCTACATGGTTATAAGCACGCATCACCAAATAGCATGCTCTGCACTCCATGAGATGTTACTAATGTTTATAATAGAATTGCTTTATCAATGTATGACTGAATTTTGCTACTGTACTGCTTTGCCTCTGACATTCATTTCTGCGTCACATACAACAACATGCAAGATTTCCATTTCAAATGAACAACAAAAACTGGCAGTTTTTCAGACAAACTGTGAAAAACAATGGTCTATTGTAATATGTTGGTAATACTGTATAGATAGACTGAGCAGTGTCAGCAACATAGAGAATAGAGATGCACAAAAATGAAAATAATTGACTGAAAACTGGGTAGACAAAAATGAATCAAACTTACTGAAAAAAAAGAAAAACATTATATGCTGTGTCTCAAAAAAACAGTCAAAATTGTTTTCATCATAACTTTGTCAAATTTTAACCAACTTTAATAATTTTTGGCACAAACATGGCCAAGATGACAGAATTATGTAACGTGTACTCTTTTTCCACCTCGCCTAATTTATGTCAATGCACTACCGTGTGAAACACAGATACTTCAAATTGTTACATTACGTTGTGATTATCTGTATCAGATTGTTCACCTTTGCATCATCAATTCGACAAAAAGTGCTACGCAATTTAATAATTTTGTGGTACTAAATATTCTATAGTGAAAATAGCAGACAACAAAATAGCTGACTGATGAGCTTAAAACGTCTAATCAATGAGTGAATGCCGTTGATGATTCCGCTATCAGTCAATGGCGTTGCATCTAAACCATTGTCTTTGTATGTGGGGCCCACTTTGGACATAAATTCTGATAACTTGCAAACAAATTGTTATACAAACTTCTAACTCTGTTAAATAATTCAAACTGAGTATTATTTTGTGCTTAATTAAGTCGTTACTGCGTTTTCTTAAAAAAATAACTCAGCATTATGCAACAATTTGGAACATCTATGTTTCACACGGTCGTGCATTAACACACATTAGGAAAGGTGGAAAATGAGTGCACCTTGCATAATTTCATCGTCTTGGCCATCTGCAAGCCAAAAATTATCAAATTTAGTGAAAATTTGACAAAGTTATGACAAAAACATTTTTGACTTTTTTCTGAGACACGGTGTATATGATACAATGGATGCAGATAGCACTGTGTGATCCCATACGGTAGCTTTGCAACGGTTTCCCATAAACAGCTATACACAACCTTTAACTCAACAGTACAATACTGTGTGGTACAAAGTCAACAAATTATGGTCAGAACTCAACTGTTCAGTGTGTCTAATGCAGTGTACATGGCCTGAGCAAAGTTGTCGGCGTCGTCTTTGCTAGCAAAGTTAAGACCGTACACCTGACGACTATCACGCCATTGGTGAAACGTTGGCGTTGCTTGGTTGTACTTCAGCGACTTGAATATTGAACAGTTTACGACAACCTAAACAGACCGCATGACACATATGCTGTACATCAGTCTTAATAGTAAGTTTGGAAGTCTACTTGTGACAACTGATGTTCTCATAAAAGTTCTTGATGTAACCTGAACAAAGAATGCAGCAGGCCCTCTGATACTGGCCAAGTACTAACAAATATCTTCACCACACACACGATTACAGAAACACCAAATTTAATCTAAATAAGACAGATGCTGAATCCAAAACTGTCGGTGAACATTCAAAGCCCAAAATTTCAAAAAGTCCCATCAAAACATTGTTAGAAATGATGACTACAAAGTCAATGTATGAGATGACACCAGATAAATAAGACAGGTGCTATTCAATGATGATACAATAAGTAATTTTCTTTACAGCCAACAGAACAAAGCTAATTGTCATAGCAAAAGTCTGTTCAAATGAGTCACTTGTAAAGCGCATGAGAGTACGATGAGACAGACTGAGAGAGATAGGAATGTACAGCGAATGCTAATAGAGTAAGTGAGTAGGGTTTTACGTCCCGCCCGACACAGTATAGGTCATTTCGAGGACGGCCTTCCCAGGCAAAATGCACGTACATATACCTTACCTTACCTTACAGGTTAAGCACCTGTCCAGTGCTGAGGCCGTAACACATACATATAATAACGAAACAAAAACTTTAACCTTTGCACAAAGTTCAACCTTTATGAAACACAAAACCTAAAAACAACCTAAACCTAAAACTGTAAGAACTGCCAATCCAAAGTGTGCATATGTACCTAACAATAATGGCAGTTCTAATAATCTTCCCTCATATGCTCCAGACAGTCGTCAATGTCAGAATGCTGTCTAAATGCAACCATCTGTTTAGACCTTGGGCGTAATAATCAACGTATGCAGATGGCAACCACCAGTAGATAACTGTACATGGCATCATACTTATCAAAAATCAGTGGTATAGACAAGCAAAGGAACAGGGGGCCCAGACTACAATGGTCGGGCACATGTTTTGAGAAAAATGGATATTAGTGACTCAGGAAAATAATTAAAATTGTTGCCGCCAAAGACCCCACTGGGACTAACAGCACTCCTGAGACCACCTGGTTGCAATTTAGGGGTCCTACTTCTAAGGGGAGAGAAAGGAGGAAAAAAGGAAAAAAGGGAGATGAGAAATTGAAAAGAAAGAAAAAAAAGCAGAGAACAAGAATGGAGAAAGCAGGAGAAAAGTGAAGAAAAAGGAAGGGAAAGGGAGGGGAAGGGAGGAAAGAAAAAAAGTACAAGGGAGAGTAAGAGAGAAAAAAGAGTAAGGGAAAAAG
>Ga0209671_1000865_pt1 | contig 22791 bp, 13 predicted proteins | sample WorMetHERISLAND2_2_FD_187401 | JGI IMG/M metagenome (GOLD analysis project Ga0209671, IMG submission 187401) | Marine gutless worms symbiont microbial communities from Max Planck institute for Marine Microbiology, Germany - Olavius geniculatus... | ecosystem: Host-associated > Annelida >... | reverse complement strand
AACTTGGACAGTACGATGGTCGACTTCCTCGGAGCGAAATTTGTGTATGGTCGCGCGTAACGCCAGCTGTAAGTGACTGGAGAAATGAAGATAGCGACCAAGCGACACGTTTGCTCATGCCGCGAATGAAGATGAAGCGATCGTTGTGCGCATAGAATATCGGAGCAGGACGCGGCGTCAACGTGTAGCCATTATGGTTGGCGTTATAAATAAATTAATCGATTGATTGATAGATGAAGGCGGCTTGTCGTCGCACGTGACATCGCTGGCTTCTGTTTGTCTGTCGCATCGTGAACACCCGGCAACGTAAAGACGTGTACGCTATTGTATCCGTATTAAACGTGACGCTTTTCGATTTTTGACGCGCTACAGCCAGCTATGCTGTAAGGCGTCTATGGCACGATCTGTCGTCTGTACGTCTGTCGTCGTCGTCTGTATCAGATACATTGTGGCTAAACGGTGCGAGATAGGGTCTAAGTTGCTATTGATCACTAATAGGAAGTCGCATATTGGTTTTCAAATGACATGAAAATCACTGACCTTGGATAATCTTAAAAAGTCATAACACACTGTGGTATGCCAATCGTGCGGTATTGTGGCTAAACAGTAAGTCGTAGGGGGTCGGCGATGGTACTATCTGATAGAGCGCGCTGGCAGCTTCCTATAGCCTGTCTTGTCAATAGTGATCATGTCTCCATCTGCAGCGGTTTGGCCGCAGTTTTCAATGGAAAGTTTTAAGCTGTAAGTGGCCGTATCTCGGAAACGGTGAGAGATATGGCCAAAGTTACTATTAATCACTAATATGAAATGGTATGCGCCCTTTCAGATTTTTCAGATTACATGAAAGTCATTGACCTTGGATGACCTTGAAGGTCAGTACTGCAACAAGAACTGTATAGGCTGTAGCGCGTCTTTCCTAGCGACAGCTGGGCTTTTTTGTAACGCAATCGTGAGCCAGTTCGCTGATTAACTTTGTCATGCACGCGGGCTATATTGGCTGCACTTTATTCAACAGCCCGAACCGTGTCCATTAACGGCCAATCTATTGAAACTCCGGAAGACAGGCAAATTGCAAGACACTTTTGCTATTACCGTCGCTGCGAAGTGCTTGGGCAACGAAGCGGCGTCAGCGATATGGCGAAACTGTCGTGCAACTGCCGACAGCTCTTTGCAGCTGAACTGGTGTTGCCGAGCATTCTACCCATTGTCTTAAGCAGCTAACATATTCACCGATACAGTGCTTTTAATGCAGTTTTCTTTTGTCTACGGCATAAATTGTATCAGTCATTTCACTATTACAGGCGTCGATCACTCATCGTCTGTTACAGCCCTACCGAGAGTGCTGGTGATGTTGCAAGACTCGCAACTCATTCGTCGGTCGTCAATCATTAAAAATTCTGTTGCCATAACGACAGCATTTTGCTTGATTGTTGGTGGCTTTTGTCACCTTCAAGCTCACGCTGTAGTCAGCTGTTTCAGACATTTAAGTGATTTCATTGTCTAATCGGTATAGCAGCCACAGAACAGAACGCCAAACTCGTTGTGCACAAGCAGAGCTCGCTGAGCGGAGAGACATAATTATGCTTAGGCCTACGGGACACTTCGGATTTAAAACACTTTCGGGCTAGGTCTGAACTAGGACCAAAATGTCTAACAGATCTCTCGGACCTACGTAGAAAGTTTAGACATTTCGGACGTAAACTGTTGGATCCGAAAGAGGTTCGAAGTGTTACCGAAGAGATTTCTGCACACGCCGGCTGTTCATAGGCACTCGTCTTTTCGTTGCTCTTCTCCGGCAAATCGTATACAGCTTCTATAGTGTGTTTGATGGTTCGATTCACGTGGCCCTTAGCAGTTAGAAAACTGCCCTCGCAGTATTGGACTGAATAATATAGACATTGATTTTCCTAGGCACCGCGTTGTGTATGCATTGCGTTACGTTACGTTATCGTTGTCGTTTCGCCTGCTACAGCAGCTGCTGCTGAGCGGTGAAGCGGCGGCACGTGGTACTGAGGCGTTGTTCTGTCTTATCGCTTGCGCTGACTGATGACGCACGAGCTGAATTCTTTCTTTCCGCTGCCGAAGTTCTGCAGAACAAAGGAACAACGAAGCTTGCTTGCTTTGCCTTATACACCAGCTCATCAATTAGACGAGTTTGTATATGTTCCCAGGGAAGAGAGTGCCAGTTTTGGAGTTTGTTATCACAATTGTGGAGTAAAAACCTGCAGGAAATTCTCCAGCTTAGCACGTTCTTATCAAGACTCGTATAATTGCACGATTATGGGACGATTCGTGCAGTCCCTTTGATGGCTGTATTAGGACCATTCATGCCCTTGGCGTGGGAAAAACAGGAGAATGAATGCCAGGAGCGTCGTTTTATTGCTTATTTTTCGCAGCCAACAGATGCAAAAAGTCAACTATAACTGTACAGGCTTGCAGACTGCGTTAGAACTCACTGGCGACCGACGAGAATTCAATCAACTAGCCTACAATACATGTATAGGAGCATTTTCGGCATTTGTCTATTTTGTTTTGGGCTTGATAGAATCGGAAACTGCACAGATCGTCCCATAGGGGCCTAATCGATGAATGCATCGACTTTTACACGCCGTTGTTTATGTGTTGATTACGCTACGCTCCGAATTACGGTTAGCGTAGCGTAATCAACACATAATCAACGGCGTGTAAAAGTCGATGCATTCATCATCTGGTTCTCATCATTATTCGTGTGGACGTGATTCTAGGTCAGTCGGTGGCTGCGTGGCTGGGCGATTGCTTTGTTGCGCCGCCCTGAGTGCCTATGCTTATCTGCATAGCATTTCATGTAAACTGGCGCCACGATGGTTGCCGATCGCTCGGCGCCGTCAAAACGTAATTTAGGCCTACCGCATCGCCGCATGGCTCCGCAGTAATAATCAGCACGTGTCTTTTTGTCTTTATACTCTGTGTCTCAAAAAAACATCCCCGACATTTTCGACTGTAACTTAAAAACAATTGCCAAATTTTGATAATTTTTCGTACGAATATACCTGACACAACTTGCCATCAAATTACCGTTCAGTTTCCCACCTCACCCAGTGTATGCTTCTGCACCACCTAGGGAAAGCAGATCAAGCGAAATATGTGTTGAAATAAACAGAAAACCTGAAAAAAACATCCCCAACATTATCGATCGTAACTTGAACAAAGATTATCAGATTTTAATAATTTTTGGCAGAAGTATTTCCGACACAGCTGGCTATTTAATAAGTGTTTTAGTTTTCACCTCACCCAACATCTGCTTTTGCACTACCTGGGGAAAGCAGACCAAGCATAATACGTGTTAAAATGAATGAAAAATGAATGAACGTCGATAAAATCCATCTATCTTAATCTGTGGGCCCCAACAGCCGATCTATTACAAGATTTGACTGTCATGCAGCAGTTTGTCTACAAGATGAAGTTTAGGAATGTTTGTGAAGTCAAGAAACGACTGGTACAGTGTGCATTGGTCTGGAGCAGAACTTTGTCAATACTGCTGTCAATGAATGGAAAAAGCATCTCCTTGCTCGTTTTCGCATAGTGCCAACACTTTAAGCATTTTTACGGCAGGCAGTTGAAAAATGGACAACTAAATGCTTAGGTGAAATGTTGGCCAAAGTGCCAAAAATGTAAACAAAATATGTTTTTACACGTTATGTTAATTAAGCAATCATATCGCATTTGATAAAAAAGTGATATTTTGCTTGTTGTGTTTCCCCAGGTAGTGCAGAAACAAACGTTAGGTCAGGTGGGAAACTAAATGGTCATTTGATGGCAAGTTGTATCAGAAATATTTCTACCAAAAATTATCACAATTTGATAAGTGGTTTTCAAGTTGCGGTCGAAAATGTCGGGGATATTTTTTTGAGACATAGTGTATATAACACCGCGTAGTGCAGGTGTGTCAAGTATCTCGGGACTTGATACATGTGGGTTTATAGGTTTATGTGTGTGTACTCTACGCCGTTTCCGCTAGTAAACATGGTCTTGCACAGATCTTCCCGTTTTAAAATAATAAATAATTTGCTACGATGTTATTCAGCACATCGTCTTGATCTTCATGCCAATTTTTGTAGTATGGTAGTTTTCGTTTAGTGCTACCAAGTTACTGCACACTCTTTGACATGTAGCTACTCGGTAACAGTCATCTAACTGAAACGCTTTTAACATTTATAAATGGTTCTCTTCAGCAGCTGAAGTTTCTATTAGACTTCGTCGGTATTCGGTGATTGATTGAATAAATTTGCTGTATTTTTGGAGTTCAGATTGTCGAAACTTTCTTCCACAAAACCCTTGATTGCAAACGTCAAGTCGCACTATGGGACAGTGATAAATCGTTTTCACCGATCGACGCGGTATTATAGCGTATAACGTTCAGCCTATACGCCAATTTCATCACATATCGTGTTTCCGGTGTCTGCGAGGAGGAATGAATGTAAGGCGGCCTATAGATACATTCGGTGCAAGAATGAACGGTAGCCGAGCAGCAGCTGCTGTACCACGAGCATGATGACTGATGCGTCGTCATTCATAGCGTTTAGGCTGCTATAATACGTGCCGTCGTCGTTGTCATACTGACGCTAACTGATCGATCTGAAGCGAATTACAGTCAGACGTCAGACTCGTCATCACATGCAACCTGGAAGCATAGGTTACTATAATCTGTCTGGTTGCAGGCAGCGCGCGTCTATAGATCTCGGCATGATCAGACGTGGCGAAGGTCACGGGTTGCGCGATGCTGAAGTTGTCACGATTGATAAATACAGTGCTCGGTAAACCGGGTTACGATCTCCCAGCCTGGCATCTTTGTTCGTGTCTGCGGTGACGACGCCGACATAGATGATAGCGGATGTGTTATCTGGCGATCAGTGTCTTGTTATCCTGACAGGAAATCCATGCGCGGCGTCTCGGTGCCAGCCGTGCACGCTCCGTTATCTTTGTGTTGGCAACTGCAGAGATGATAGACAGACGGTCGCTAAGGTCTTCCCGGAGGCGGCATAGAGGTAGGATCGAACGTTGGTCTCTCGGCAGGAGGTCGTTAGGGCGACTGTTACGTAGCGGGACGTCTTGTATGCGGCGATTAGTAGCATCCGCGCCGCTCGCCGTTTTACTGCCTCCCGCCCGCGCACATCCGCCCAGAATAATTCAACAAGCGATGACAGCTGAGCGACTTCTTTTTACTTCCAGGCGGACGCCGGTCGGTTGAATGGAATCGATGATGAAGCGCAGACATAATGCAACATGGAGTGAGTTGTCGTACGTCATTAGCGTATGGGAAGATTGTTGAGCAAGGACGTTTTACGTCGACGACGACTGCGACGACATGGCGACCGGTATAGGATTTGATAAACTTTAATGTTACTCGGTCGGGCGTACGTGTAAACCTGTGCCATTTCTGCCAGACTGCATGTAGCTTGTCAGTCGCGGCACTTCGCAACCGTCTTATCTTTCCTTTCCGGCGACTGCTGCATCTGTCTTGAACAGCTTGCCGGAGTCAGTTCGGGCATTCGCGTCACTGCTTTGAGTTGACTTATACCACGTTAACGTGTTTCTCATCAACATTATCATCTGAACTTAGCACACGAGTGGGTTATGCACTGCGGCATAGCTCAGACTTGTATCCAGACTTTTCTAAACAGGTTCCACTCCATCTTCGGGCCACGAAGAGACCCTCCATCTATCCAGCTATGGATCTGGGAAGCGCTATAGGCCTAAGCTTCTCCATTGGGGTCTGGGGCAAAGCCCCGGCCGCAAATGCTCTGTTGTGCATTCCGAGGTCGAAAATCGCATTTAGTTGTGATTTTTTGGTTATTTGTACGCAGTGCTTTTTGGTTCCGGCTAACATCGGGGAACCTTTCCCCTTCCTTGGCTACGGGCTGACCAGTGTGCAATGTCAGTGCTGCTACGTATGTCATGGTGATTACAGTTCAGTAGCAGTTTCGAAGCTGATGTGTGTCGATTGTCGACACCTTGCACATTATTTCAATCAAATCACTTGTTCACGCGTGATCATTCAGCTAACCTGGTTTTAATTTAATTAAACGTCGGTCGCTTATCAATGCAGTGATTAGGATGCCGCATTCCAAGTTCCAGCCGAAGCTGCTGATAACGGCGCATATACGTCGCGATGAGTAACCAACAACATTGTGGTAGGCCTACTTGGACCTTGGGCCTTCCATGTGATCTCTCACTGTAAATAAAGGTTAAGTTAAAGGCCCGGTACTTGCTATAGCGCCGCTGTCTACACGATTCGTGACCGGAGGCGCTTTGCAATCTCGGAAGTGGCAGCTGATTGGCGTGAGCTAATGACACCGCAGCGCACTATGCGGCCATCCACTGTCCACGGCAGGAAACAGTTGGGCCCGCGGTGCAGCACATGCACGCTACACGGGCATACCATTACCCTGTCAACCACACTAGGTCTTTGTCTCGTTACGTTGATCAACTACTCATTTTTGTCTTGTCGAGGATAGGAGGCTGAGTTGACCTGAGCACACAATGACTCGAGCGATTATCAAGCCGCAACCAGAAAGTTGCGAGTCAGATACTTTACCACTAAACCACTATAGGCCGCTTGACACCTGCGTAAACATTTTTATAGAGATTGTGGAAAACAATTTTTCATACACGTAGGTCTTTTCATACACGTATTAACACAGAGACTTTTGATTATCAGAGTTGTCGGTTGTCGCGTTTGATACAATGATTGCGGACTGCAGAGTAGAAGTTGAAAATCCGGGTATTGTACTTGCTACAGCGATTCGTGGCCGGAATTCGTATATGCAATACAAAATATGCGAAGCATTTTGATAAATCTTCGTAATCAGTGAAATAATGAACAATTTAACGTTGTTGTCTAATTGCACGAAGAGTGTTAAGCTGAGTTTTGGCCACGCTACGAATGTCATCCATTTCACGCAAGCCTCGTCTCTGCGGCTATAGGTAGCTCTACCTCTCTTAGCTCAATCTCGTCGTTGTCGTTAGTTCGATGTCGATATGACATCAGTATTCATGGCAGACTCACCGCTGGCACTATGCCGTAGTCTCTATATACCCGTCGTCGTCATTTTGTGTCATTTTCCGGTACAGTTGCCGGTGCCGCACAGCCAGTCATAGGGTGTTTACACGATCCAGCAAACGTCCAGCATTAGCACGTGTATTTTGAATACATTTGCTGGAAGTTTGCTGGACGTTTGCTGGATCCTGTAAACACCCCATCAGTCGGACATGTCGTTCGATTTTGATTAGCATGCTTCGCGCAGTGGCCGGCGAAATCGTCTGTAAGCCGCGACAGACAGGACCGAATATTGCGGGTTCCAGCAGCCGATAAACAAGTCTCGGATATCGGAACGTTAGTCAACTAGCAATTAAGTTGCTGTGATTTATCTGTACTCAGGCACGATGCGACAACGCATTATGGACTTACTTTTCTTCTGCACTCGGTGCCTTTCGTACGGTAGATAACTGCTGCTAATTCTGTTAAGTGATCCAGTGGCATTTTTAGTAATCTGAAATTAATTAGCCCTATAGTTAGTTGCCTACGGTAATAGCTAATCATGCTAACGCTTGTGCATTTATAGACACACAACTGACGCATTAGACGGTGATTTTTTTAAAAGTATATTTTAATCTAAACTAAAAACTCGTGTATGTAGTGTACGTGAAAACGTTCGTCGTCGTTTCATCGTGCAAGATACGCATGCGGCACTCTGAGGTTGTATCTCGCCACGGATCTGTCTGGCATCGGGTGCGTGTGTGAATTGGCGAGACAGCTACTCACACTGTTACAATACAATCGTCCACGGCCTATACTGTACTAGTGCGTCAGACTACAGTGCATGTTCGTGAATGCAATTAGCGATCTGTTTACTGTTTGCTGTGCTGGTGTGTAGGTGAAGTGCCTGTTCTGAATCTGTGAGCGATACACTGAGGAGGAGGCGACAACAGTCTTGTCCTTATCGAGTCGAGTGGATTCGTGGTATCGCGCAGTGACTAACGCCGCGTGTGCCGACCGGACGCCGTGGCGCCCGCACGACGGCCGAGTTAATGAGCTCCACCGGCTGCTGGTTGACTATTCCGTTGCCTGACCTGGTAGGCCTACAAGCAGCCGAGTGATGAGTTGTCACTCGCTCACACGGAGACGACGTTCAGTCGCAGAAACACGACGTGACTTCGAGCACTGATCATTACGAACGTCGTTCACACTGACATCATTTCCTCCTTTTAGCGTCTACTACCGTAGGTCGTATGCTATCTGGACGAGACTTGGCGGTCGACGAGAAGTGATAGACAAGACACGATGTACAACGCAGCTGCCCTGACGACACTGCTGCTCTATGTCGTTCTGTCGGCCACGTGTCTGTCTCTCGCCGCCAGCGCTCGTCTACAGTTCCTTGCCGACGGTCCACTGCAACACCTCGTCATCGACCAGGCAACTCAGACGCTGTTCGCCGGTGCAACTAATCACCTGTACAGACTAAACGTAGTCGATCTGACTGCCCGACAGGCGGCAGTCGTCGTTGGTCCGGTGCTCGATCATCCACAGTGTACGGAGGCGTTCGGTGAGGTGCGATGTAGTGCCGGCGGCACTCAGCTGTTCGACGCGTCACCCACAGACAATGTCAACAAGGTTCTAGTCGTCGACGACGAACATCGTCTGCTTGTCAGCTGTGGCAGCGTCTTCCAGGTATAGCCTGCAGTAAGCTTATACATGGACTCGTTAATTCGTTAGCATCAATGACATCAATGGGTTCATAGCTTAAAGCCATTGTTTTCTCCACTGCAGCTGCTACTGTTGCTGGCGTGCTGTCGCCCACTACTTTGATTTGTTGTTGTGCATCAGTTTCTACGGCAAGTTGTACAACAAGTCCACAATAGGTCGAAGCAAGTGGAGTTTGGGCGATGAGGCTTGATGGCCCATAGAAGATTATAGAACTATTGCTGCAGTGCTCTGTAATGCACTTCTATTGTTCATGTAAGTTCTTGCCTTGCCTTATCTTTAGCCGTCTTCGATCCGAGGGTAGGCCGCAATATGAATCGCCGTCCTCCATGCAGATCTGTTGTCCACTTTTCGAATTGCCTCTTCAGGCTTCAATCCCGACCGTGAAGTGACATTATCTATGCTGTTCTTTGTCTTCCTTTCTTGCTACTGCCGGGCAAGGTCCCTTTTCAAGAGATTTGTCTTCGCCTCTTATGATATGACCGAAGTATCTCAACTTTCTGCTTTTTACATTTGCCAGTAAACTTCTGTTGACACCTGCTTGCTCCAAGACCCACGAATTTGTTCTCTTTGCCGTCCACGATACTCGCAAAATCTGTCTAAGTGCTTTCATCTCAAACGCTTCCAACCTATCTTCGTGTGATCTTTTCAAAGTCCAACTCTCACATCCGTAAGTAGCCACAGGCCATATCTGTAAGAGCCGTACTTTGGTGTTTGGTGTTTGTAGTGACTTTTCCAAATTTTCCTCAAAGATGACACAATGCCCTGTTCTTTTTTCAATCTAGCACGAATATCTTCTGTACATACTCTGCATCATTGGTGATTAATGATCCAAGGTCCAAGTTATGTGTCCATAACTTCGACTGTCTGATCGTCGATTGTAATGTCACAGACTCCATTAACGGTGGTCATTACTTTTGTCATTTCTGCATTGATCAGAAGGTCATATCTTTTGCTGACGATATTCAGACGATTCACTAGTGTTTGTAGCTCCTGGGCAGATGTAGCAATCAACACCATATTATCTGCATATTTTAGGTTGGATATTTTTTCCTCCAATCTGTAACCCGCCTTCAAATCCCTCTGTAGTCTCTCTCGTGACTATCTCTGAAATAATATTTAAAAAGTAAGGTTGCCAAACTCCGTTCAATACACAAAACCATATTGAAGTTGTCCCTGCAAGTCGAACCTTGGCTCTCTGCTTTCTGTATAATTTACCAGTAAGCATGTGCATTATGCGAAGATTGTTGATAAACAGCAAGCCTGTTTTAACATTCTGAAAGTCATATACTATAGGTAAATCACAAAATCAGACATGAACGATTATGATTGCAGTGTCTAAAGCAACAGAGCGTCATCGGATAGACACGTCACAAGATTACCACGCTCCATAGATAATGCACTATTTGAAACATTTTAAGAGTGATCTGTGATCGCACGAATATTTTAGTTGTCGATTGGACTTTCGTCACTGCGTCAGTGGGACGGAGTGAGAGACAAAGCGATATAGAAATGTATATTGAATTTGATTTGATTTGTACGCAGGGCGTGTGTGAGACGCGTGAGTTGAACAACATATCAGTGAGGACGTCCTCGGAGTACGGTCGAGGCAACACGGACTACTTTGTCGCCGCCAACAGTGCTTTGGCGTCCATGACGACCGTGGCGTTTGTAGGCGCCGGTCCTTCACCGCGTCACTCGAGTGTGCTCTACGTCGGTAGCACTTACACCGGCACGACGTCGACGTCCGTGCGTCAGACTGTTCCAGCCGTCAGTAGCCGGTCTCTGAACTCTGGGCCCGGTCTGCTGCGCTTCACTCACGTCGACGGTCTGACGGGTGGGACGCTGGTGCGGATACGCAGCGAAGCGATTGAGAAGTTACCGGTGACATACGTGTCTGGGTTCAGCGCTGGAGGTTTCGCTCACTTTCTGACCGTGCAGCCGGAGCACTTCGCGCTCGAGAACTTCGGCGCGCCGCCGATCGTGTCGACTACGTTCTCGTCCCGCCTGGTGCGCGTCTGTGAGCGAGACCGCGGCTTCTACTCTTACGTTGAGATGCCGGTGCGCTGCAGCACTGGTGACGCCGACTACAACCTCGTCCGTGCTGCGACCGTCGTTCGACCCGCCGCCGACCTCTCCGCTCGTCTGTTACTGACGTCACAGTCCGGAGACGATCGCAAGGTTGTCGTAGGGGTGTTCTCGCGTAGTCAGGGCGACGGTGATACACCGTCCAGTGAGTCTGCGGTCTGCCTGTACCGACTGGTGGACATACAACGCAAGTTCGTCGACAATCTGCGTCAGTGCTTCGCCGGGCAGCAGACGCGAGTCGGCTCGCAGTTCGGCAACCGCATGTGCGTCTCGCTGGTCAGTCTTGTGCACGCGCTCTCATTTGCACTTTGTGCTACCATTTATGCATGGTGAATAAAGATGTATAGATTTCCCGGATCTGACATTTTTAGCCATCGATGCTGCGTTGCATAGCAACGGAAACGGCTGACACATATCATTGTGATATTATTTGGTGACGAACCGCCGTTTTTATTTTGTAGTCATTAGCATAGGTATGAAATTTTACACACGATGTGCTTTGTGCTATCATTTGTAACTTTTAATTATTAGCTGTTTGGTCAGCTTATAATGCCCATCTCTATTTGCAGGTTTTTAATGCGTTTGATATGCATCTCTCTGTTTAGTTGCAATTAATACATAATTAATTTTGCATACATTAAAATTAGATTATTTTACAGCAATTTACGCTGAATTGTGAAGCAGCGAAAGAAGATGTGGGCTATGTACACGTGATACGTTCGTTCGTGTTACCAGATCTGCATCGCAGACACATCCGCTGTGTGTTTCTTTCTTCTGCGGCAATTTCGCGATTTATAAATCTCCTTCAGTACTAACCAGCTGACGGGAAAGCGACGAGGAAGGGCGCCGCCTGCTTGCGGCCAGCGTGCTGCTTGCAGCGCATACGTATGAGGCAATTTCTTGCTTTCCTTCCAGTCTGCAACTCGTCAATTTTCTTGACGTGACGTCGACGGAGATAGCCGGTGTTACATTAAAATGTCTCCTCCACGAAAATCCGCCCGGGCAGAGATAATCATGGAATTGATATGTCTCCCCCTTACTAAAATATTGCCGGTCCTATAAAAAAGTCTCCCCATTATAGGATCCACCCCAAAAAAGTTTCCCCCGGCCGACAATTTACCGGTAAAACTTCGTCCTGCCCGGGCGGCCGTCGGGCGGGGCGAATTTTTGCCGGTACATTGTCGGCCGGGAGAGACTTTTTGGGGGCGATCTTATAATGGGACACCGGCCGGTGGTCGTCTGTCTGTCGGTGCGGAGAAGCTGATCGGGCGGCTATTCGCGGCTCTTGCCCAGATCGTGTCTTCGCAACGTAATGACCCACATCAACCGCATACCGGCGCACGCCGTCGGCGTCTCGCGTTTCTCTCCTGATGAAATAATTAACGAGTTTTCGATCTGTCCGCTCGCTGACGCGCCAGGCCTTGGTCCTTGGTCTGTCGCTGCTCTATTGGTTTATTCATCTTCAGAGAAAATCTGTAATCAGACGAGGTCCGCAGTCGTATGCAGTCACGTAATTTGCAGCAATAACAGCACTTGCGCAACATTGATTACTTGTCTCGTTGATTGAGTTTGTAGTAGAGCAAAAAAACTATCCAAATTATGTTATAGGGTCGTAGAAAATCAATGATTGGGTGATAGCAGCGATGTGAGCAGAACCAAACTTCCAGGGATGTAGATTTCAAGACTTGAAGCGAAAACGGATGCGGATGAATTTAACAGCAAACATAAGCACACAAAGCGAAGAATAAACGTGTGTGTAAAAAGTTAAATAATTACGCACGTTTGAGCCAATAAGTTTCGAATTAGCCTCGTCAAGAATGAAAGACCAGACCAGTGACGGATCAAGAGAAAGACCACGGTATTTGAGACAAAGACAAAGACGGCAGACGCAACGACGAGAAAATTGACGAGTTGCAGACTGCAAAGAAAGAAAGAAAAAAATTGCCACTTACGTTTCGAGACCGATCTTAAGTTTAAGACATTGGCCTTAAAACCACATCATTGGAAACTCCGCACTTTTTTGCTTCTGCACTTTTCTCCATTTTTTGTGAGCTGTAGTTGTATAAACAGAGTACGTATCGGTGCCTGACAGCGGAACCCGAATGGCAAACTTCAGCAGTTCATGTAGCATCGACTGCAGGCTGTCTGTCTGCCGACAGTCGTGTCTGTTTGCTGGAGATCTTTCTTCGATGCTAATAATGACTCAGTGCTGTATGGTCTGATCAGACTGCAAAAATCACCATCAAGAACTGCGCCTCGAGTCCGATACGCTGAGTGATATCAGGCATTGTTAACTGCAGTCTGCAGCTAACCCACTGAGTTATACGCAGCAACAGCAGCAGCAGCCGACTTGAGCTGGCAGTAATTTTTTCTCTCTTTATCTGCAAGCAGACAAATCAGCCGCTGTTATCCGTCCGTTTTCGAAGTCCGATCGAAGTCGGCTGCAAGTTCAGACGGTATCGTGGACGAGACGATTCGTTCTTTACAGGTCCGAGGGAGTTTGTTTACGCTGCGTCGAGAACGAGGCTGCCGCGGGTAGGCAAAGCGCGTGACGGACGATGCTGCTGCAGGACCTATGACGTCAGCGTGACGTCAGTGCGCCGCCGACAGACAGAGCGGATTTATGGTGCAGATTGCAACGGGCGCACGTGACTTGGAATACTGAGCACACATTGACGCGTCGATTACATAAGTAATAGACGCAGCCACTGCAATCATCGATCCGTGCCGGCGTCCATTTGTTTTCCACCAGTCTGGCTGACAACCGGGGCGTGATTGCGTTTACACTGGCGTAGATAATCAAAGATGGTGTTATAGCTCTTAATGGAAGCCATCCCAGAGCTACGGAGCGTCACCTGCCGTATGCATGGATCACACAGTGTTACCTGCCACCCGACACAGGTGCGCGCCCCGCCTTAACCCCGGCCAGATAGGCCGGTACTCGATTTATCTACCCCGGAGGGATAGAAGGCTGAGTTGATCCAGGCGGCTAGTTAAATATCGAGATGGTTTACCTGCCCGTAGGCAGTCACCCATCCAAGTACTAACCGGGCCCGGCGTAGGTTAACTTTGTTGATCGGACATAACGCGTTACCGCTACGCCTCGCCACCAACCATAATCACTGCAGGGCTGGCTGATATTGACAAAACTCGTCATCATATATTCGACATTTTGCTCAACGCCGATTCTGCCATTTGTCCTTCATTGATTAGTCTGTCTGTCTGTGTGCCGTCTGTCTTCTCCGTTTTATAGGCTATCAGGCATCTCTGATTGAAAGCGCTGTCCCATATTATAATGTTCATCACGTGTACAAAGACCTACCGGTTGTTGACATATTAATGATTACTTCTGTTTTTCAGCTGTGCTTTGCGAGGGGGGAAGGGTAACGGATGGTAACATTATCACAATAACACAGTATCATGCTATTTATCATAGGTATTTATTAATAAATGTGGCAGACGAACATTAGCGGTGGCATGCACGAGCACTATACAACAAATGATTCAGACAAAAACATTAAAAAAGGAAAAGAAGCAATAATTTTTGGACCAACTATATAAAAATTTGTCGTCTTGTAACAATTTTCGTTGTATTCTACTTGCAAATTGAGTAAGCTCTGAGCGCACTAAGCATCTTTACGCGTTCTTAACTTTGCATGTGTTCATGCACACTTGAATCTAAAAAATGCGATGTCGTCATTTTGCGAATCTGGCCTGCACTGAAGCAGTAAAATATCCACGTCCGTTACTGAATCTGAGAACCAGCTTCCACAAGTTCCGTAGTACGGAAATGCGGCAAAGGGAAGGGAGATTAAGCCTGAAATGGGGAGACCAGGACTCATGACGCCCGTTTGTCGCCGACGCGAGATGATATTGATGTAGTCTGAAAGCTGAAGATTGCGGAAGTAATTGGACGTGGCCGTGTGTTGGTTTGTGACATTTGATAGAAGCATAACAGCGCGTGTTCTGTCGTGTATTCACAGGGCGTTCCTATCAACGAGTCATACTGTGGAGAAGCCGAGCAGAATGGTCCTCTAGTCGGCAGCATTGCTATCGAGTCAGCACCGATCTTGACGTTTGCTCAGACCGCCCTGACGTCAGTTGCTGCAGCTGCCGTGAACGCTCATACCGTCATCTACCTCGGCACGCAGCATGGACATCTCAAACAGGTGTGTCGCCGATTCATGTCACACGGATGTGGTCTCGGGCTTGACGTCTCGGTCTTGAGATCGTCTCAAGACGTACTGACGTCTCGTCTCGGTCTCAGAACTGTGCGAGACGGGTCTCGTCTTGGTCTTGGAGCTATGCATCTTGGGTTTCGTATGTATCGTATATGGCTTCTATCCGTCGTGGCTTAAAAGATCTCGTGCACATTCGTGTCAAGTTATCAAGTCGTGACTTTAATAGTCTTTAATAATAAACCCGTGTTGATCGCGCACACTTCACAAATAAAATTTAAATATAAGGCGGTATCATTGCAATGTAATAGCAGTGACTATGCGTTGGGAGGGGCGGGGCAAAAACCGGACAGTTTTGAGCGTTCTTAACTTTTTAATTTAGCGACGACGGCTGCTGATAGAAAGACGTGTTGTATGCGAAATTTAAATAGTTTTGTCTAGAAAAAGTGCATCTCTGTGCATTTAGATATTGCACAGATGTTCACCACCTCTGAAGTTATACTGAATTTGACAGTGACGCGTGTATTTAACTCAATTTTCATTTAGCATAGAGCGAAATAACAACAATCATACGTACACAGATGAAATTGAACACGAACACGTTCTGTTTCTTTAACCACAATAAGTCATTTTAGTAGTTGACTGCTGATTGATTCTATTCGCTGGGGTTCAGGCGGGGCGCGTTCACCTGTGTCAGATCTCATATGGCAGGTGACGTTCCATAGTCCTGTAATGTGTTTTCTATGAAGAGCTGCAAACACCATTTAATCGTTGTTAACCGTGTGAGTGTAGGTGGCGCTGCAGTCGGACGGTTCGTGGTCGGAGTATGATGACGTCACTGTGGAAGCTGGTTCTCAGATTCAGCAGGACGTGATACTCAACCTGACCACAGCGTCGCTCTATCTACTGGCTGCCAACAAGGTGACTGACAGAATCATAAAACTGATTTGCGTTCACGTCGATGTTTGCCAACATCTTAACCTTCTGCGCACTAAAACTTGGCCTGTGAATTTTTTTTCACTTCCATTCAGTTCAAAAGCAGATAAATTTACTGTGGATCTAGCCCATCTCGAAGTGCTTAAGAGTGGTCAGTTAATTCAGCTTTGTTTTGTTGCACGGCGGTCCTGTCATTGCAGTGTTCGAGGCTCGTTTACGAAGCTGTACGATTGTTCGATTTGCATTTACAGCGAATTAAAAGTTTATGCGCCCCACTGTATACATTGACGCCGAGGAAGGGCTGCACTTCAGTGGCTGGAGTGGTCTGGCTGGCGATCACTGTCCCGCTAAGTTCTTGGAGCAAGTTCCTCCCAACTCAAGGTGAGGCGCTGTAGGTGTCGAGGGCGTCTGGACTGCGGAGGGTTATCCTCAAAACCTTCCCCTCCTATTTTTATCAGAGTATTTGCTGCAAGACTTATATGGTGTAGACGCCGCTGTTGTAGGTCGTGAAGTTGGATCTGGCCGAATGTCAGCGGCACACAAGCTGCGAATCGTGTCGATCTGCCGGCAACCCTCACTGTGGATGGTGCTCGCTACAACGCAGGTCGGTCACTTAGCCGTATACCCACTATACACCGGATTTCAAAACAACCAAGCAAGATTTTTTGTGGGAACTTTGCGTCAAATTCTACACCAGGTTTGATAATCTTCGGATGCACGTTGATAGCCAATACGACACAACTGTGTGAGATGCACTCATTTCCCACCTTACCTGATATGTTCAACGCACAACCGTGTTAAACGCTGACGATGTTTCAAATTGTTACATTACGCTGAGTTGTTGTCTGCACCTGTAAACTTTCTAACGACTTAATTATTGTTGGCTTAATATGTTTTCTGCAGTTGGTGTCAGTTAGCTTGGCGGTGTGTTACAGTTGCACTATCAAGTCGCAGTGCATAGACGCAGACGTCGATAATCGCTGGTTGTCGTATGACGCCTGGGAGTGCGTTCGTGTTCCGCCGCAGTTCGTTAACCCTTCACGTATCTCCGTTACGTCCACCGTCCAGGTCTGATGTTCTCACGGCTATGTACGTTTGTCATACACGAATCATTAAAACTTTCTCACTTCTCTGCTGAATTCTGATCAGCTTCTTGTTCAGAGTCTCTCGGTCATTGCAGTTAATGGCACCTTGCAGTTTGCCACAGATTATGAGATAATAAAGGCGCAAATAAACTCTTCTAGGGCCGCAAGGTCGCTAAATTGGATACACGTTTCAACTGGAAAAAATATGTAGGCCCTCTGCCAACCTAATACGCGGCGGTCCGTCTACCTGTAGGCTTAGTGGCCTATAATACATTTGCCCACTCCGTTGTGTTGATTTCATGTACTTGTCCTTGCAGGTATCAGTTGGCATCAAAGCATTGCCACAGCTTCAGCTTGGCGAAGACTATCTCTGTCTGTTTGGCGCTAACTCTTCAGCTATGCTCGGTCAGGTGTCGCCCAACGAGGTCCGATGTCAGACTCCGATGATTTCACCTCTTCCGCCTGGACGCGGTGGGTTGACTCAATGGCTGCCAGCCTGCAGCACGAACTCTTCTATGTTACATTTTGTCATACGTCTGTGCCACTTTGCTAATTGAATAGTTAGATCATTGTGTTTGTTACTAGCAAATGCTCACGAGACGCGTGAAAGCCTATAGCAGCTGCTGTTCGCAAACTGTCAGTCTATCTCCAGCCATTTCGTCGTGACTTTTACGGGGGTACCGCTATTTGATGCCCTCGTGAGCAGGTTTTCTTGAACCTACAAAATCAAGACTTGGACCGTCGAAATCTAAGTTCAATGCTAAAATTTTCGTGTGCTGCTTGTTTATGTCTATTTCAATTGGTTTTGGCGCAATTCGCTCTTGAAATGTGTCTCGCAGCCCGAAATTGCCAAAAAATCCATAAAACCTCCTATTTTAGCGTTTAAGGTCATCCAAGGTCATTGAATTCGATGGCAGTCGAGAGCCAGTGTACGACTTTTTATTAGTGATTAATAGTAATCTATAGGCCCTATCTCGCACCGTTATTGAGATACAGCGACTTATTGGCTAAAAATCGCAAATTTTGCCTACCTCTCTTTAGCGCCCTCGTTCGGGATGACCCCCTTCGAATTTATGGAGCAGCTTTACGGTTCCTGAAACTAGAGTCTTCCAGGCAGCCGACGGTGAAGATTTGGTGATCCTATCTTACACCGTTTTAGACTGATCCACCCGTGTGACGGACAGACAGACGGACGGACGGACAGAATTTCGATGGTTAAGACGCGCTGAAAGCAGTAGCTGCTTTCGCGCGTAAAAACCAAGGACTGGACGATTTATCTAAACTGCGCTGACAGGTTACTGAACTGTTAGCTCATTGGATTGCTTTGTTAGTATTTTGTTTATTATTTGTAGTTTGATTTTGCCAGTTTTTATGCACATTTAGATTATTTTTATTTTGTTTCAGTTTAATTTTGTGTTTTGTGTTTTTTTTTTCATTTTGTATACTTTGTTGTAATTAGTTTAACTGTCGGTCTAAATTCGTCATTAGAAACTGCTTCAATCTGACACTTGTGCTGCCAAGTTTTTCAATATATAAATTCTATTTGATTTGTGATTTGATTTGATTATACTGAATATGACGACTGTTGCAGATCACGTCAACGTTACGCTGTCTATCAAGTCAACAAGGACGAATGTCAGTTTTGTTGATACAAAACTTGTTTTCTTCGACTGCTCCCGACACGCATCGTAAGATTATTTAACATCATAATAGCCGATCGTGTAGCTGTAAAACTATATTTTAATGTCGTTATGTATGAAATGTAAAATGTGTCAAATTTAGAGCGTCGTGGGAGGCATTGGCTACTGTAAAATGCAGTCTTGGTTAACGTGCGTTGAACGCACTAGTCGATTATGAGTCAATTTTGCTTACTAGTTGCCGAGTTTTTGTAGCTTGCAGTTGTCCAGATGGATTAAACTGTTGTTTAAAGCACGTAAAAGATTTTGCAGTTTGCACATTGCACAAAACATCATTATGCATTGCAGCCAGTGGCTGGGTTAAAAAAGTGAAAAAGCATTTTTTGTGATGATGCTGGAATGCATGTTTGTATATTGTTCGTGCAGTTGTACATCGTGCGCTAGTTCATCTTGGGGTTGTGCGTGGTGCATTTATCTGAATCGCTGCATTCAACCTGATAATGATCATCAGTGCCGCTCTGACAACGCTGTCACCGAGAAGCAGGTGACGAATACTGCTGCAACAGTACTGTATATTTAGAGGTGTAAACAGTTTAAACGTAACATCATGGGCATGCAATTTGGATTCCTTGTCTACAATAGCTTTGGCAACAGTAATTAGAACCGCCAGCATCTCTGATGAACAATCTGATGGCATAACGGGTAGGACGCTGGACTGACCATCAAAAGGTCGTGAGTTTGATTCTCATTTGGGTTGCTATCAAGTGGTTGCTACATGGATGTCTGACTGTCTTTGGACATGTAAACCACCTCGGTATATAACAAACACCAAAGTCAACTCAGCCTTCTATCCCTCCGGGGTAGGTATGTCGTATATCGGCCTGTCTGGCTGGGGTTATGGCAGGGCGCGTTCACCTGTGTCGAGTGGCATGTAACACTGTGTGATCCCATGTGGCAGGTGACGCTTCGTGGCTGTGTGATGGGCATCCCATACAGAGTTACATTTTTGACCTTTAACTTTTATCACGTTGCAATTCATTGTGTCGGCGTAATATTATAATGTGATTATATTATTTGTAGGCGTGTCCACATCTCAGCCACACTGCAGGGACACACATTCTGGTTCCGTTTGACGTTGCCACGCAGATACCGCTCTCGGCTGCATTTCTGCCTCCAGTCACGGTAAGAAATTTATTTTTCACCAGATTCTCTGAATATAGTGAATGCACAATTTTTGTTGCATTTGTTTTAACCGAGTTGCATAAGTTATTATCACTGCTAGTACTGCAGCTTTTTCGAATTTTTCTACTGCTTCTGCTTCTACTACTACTGTAACTAGCATCTTTTTATATAGATTATGTTGCTACATATTTATTGTTGTTGTGTTACATTGTCTGAAGGTGCATGTGTTAATTTACGGCAGTGTTTATGTGTGACAGGGTTCTGCATCTGGATATGAATGTTTAGTGCATCTGACGGCTCCACCAGTTCACGTCCCAGCGACACGTCTTGATCCAAACAATGTTGTCTGTGATGCATTTCAGGTTACTGCTTTTACTTATTAACCATAAATGGATTATGGAAACAGCTTAGTGCCTAGCAGCATATTTGTTTTTTTGCCTTTTTTCCTTGTGTTGCATATGCAGGAAGATAGAAGATAGTGGCCGTTTGAAGTCTGGATTCGCAGTTGCTTTATTTGCTCGGTACAGGCTAAGCCGCTGCTTTTAGCACTGTATCTTTTGTTATGTTCCTTTTTGGTCAAACTTTTGTTTTTTTGCTAATGTGTCTCTAGCTGGGATCTATTATTATCTCTGTCCAGGAAGGCTGTAGTCATGTGATTTCCAGCATTTATCTGTCTGTTAGTTTGTCAGCAAATTACACAAAAATTAACGGGCGGATTTGGTTGAAATTTCAGAGAAGGTTGAACTTGGCCTAACTTAGAGGTGGTTAGTTTTCGGTAGTGATCCATACAGCATCTGGATTGAGGACAAATTGGGAAAGAGAGACAAAGAGGAGACAATTTTCGGATTCTCTACCATTACTGGATAGGATCTTTGCATTTTGCATTGATGTTCATTAGCACGATTGCACCAAATGTTACGCAAGGGATTTGGCTGAAATTTTTAGGAAATGTTAGACTTGGCTCAACCTTGTGTTGATTACTTTTTTGTGGTGCTGCCATCTGGCAAACACAATGGAAGGAATTGGCATAGCATTGGCGAAGGTTTGTAGTCTCCGACTGCCCTTCTAGCTGCTAATGTTTTTCGCTTCATATCATTGTTGGCTGTGGTGCACAGTTCACGTATGCGACGACGGAGCCAGTGAAGACGGTCAGCCTGGAGGTGGTCTGGAACAACGACTTCATCATCGATGATAACTACGGAATAACTCGTGAGATTATTTTCAGTTTTTACTCCAAACACTTTCAGCAGTTATGGCTACTGTTGTGGTGCTATGTGGACATATTTGGACTGAATAATTCGGTGCTTAATTATTTGAATCTAATCATTGAAAATGGTTTTATGAGTTTATTTTTCCTGTGACATTTAAGCCTTGTGTATGGAATTCATTATGTTTGATGTCATTCCACAATCTGTAAGTAAGTAGCAAGATGCTGTGTCTGTAATTGAGGCTTTCTCTGAAGCTGCGTTAGCGTCTGAGACTGCCTCTGAAGCTGCCTCAACGTCTGAGGCTGCTTCTAAGGCTGCCTTTGAAGCAGCCTCAACATCTGAGGCTGCTTTTAAGGCTGCCTCTGAAGCTGTGTCAGCGTCTGAGGCTGGCTTTGAGGCTGCGTCAGTATGTAAATCGTATACAAGCACATGAGCCAGGGGTGAACATTGAGGAAGGCAATATGCTTTATTTAGATAATAAAAATTAATGTGTCTTTGAGGGTGAACTTATAGTACGACTATAATTATATTACGACACCATTAACTTGCCGCATTTGTAATCTTTTTTTGCAGTTACACAGTGTAGTTTAGAATCTGTAGCAAATATCAGAAAAATATAAAAAATATCGCAGTATATCGCGATGTTTTTGAATATCATGATATATCGAAAAAGTTGTTATTTTAGATGATACGATACGATATATCAATGTCAAAAACAATATTTCGAGTCATCACTACTTTATGCTGTTATTGGTGGTGTAGTGACGGTTTACCGATGTGACGTCATGGCACGCGACTGCAGCACTTGTCTAAGTCTGAGGGATGACAGTGACCACACTGGTGTGCGCTACAACTGCCAGTGGTGTGACGATCGGTGCCAGTTCAACGCAACCTGCCAAGTGGCGCCATCTGCTGAAGTCTGCCCGCATCCACACATTCAATATGTACGAGGCTTCCTTTTCGTATCTTCGGTAATTTGGTAACAGAAATTACAGATTAGGAGAATAAAGGCAAAATTCACAAACGTAGTGTGAGATATTTTAATCTGTCTTGCTGCTACCACAGAGACAATCTTGGTGATGATAGGCCGCCATCTATCAGTCTTCTGACTCGTGAAGGACTTCACGTTTTTATACTACGTTTACGTTGCGATGTTGAATGACTGAAGGTGGTTCCGTTGACTGGTCCACTGGATGGCGGCACACTGCTGACAATTGCGGGAACGAATCTTGGTCGCAGCGTGGCTCACGTTCAGTCGTCGGTGACTGTCGCTGGAGTGAAGTGTGAAGTGATTCCGGACAAATACATCATCTCACACCAGTTAGTAAACCTTGCTGCTGCTGCTGCTGTTTGATGCTGTAATGTTTCTCAGTTAGTTTAATCAACTTCAGTTCTTTGAAATTTGAATGCATTTTATTTACTGGTGTATTTTTATGCACCTGCCCCCATTAAATGTGGAAAAATTAACACAAAGAGAAGATCAAGTAAGCCAGGCCTAAATAAACATTTATAAAATAAATATTTATAAAGAAATATATTTTTATTGAAATATATTTATATAAATTAATTAATATGATAAATAAATAAAAACATGTTTGCTATAGGTATGCATTGGCCCCCTTTTCGCATTTCTAAACAAAACAAATGCATTTTTATGGAAGTTTGATGTACTGTAAATTAATTTAAAAATTTTAAGAAATAATTTGCTTGATATTGTGGTTTTGTGTGTTATATAAC
>Ga0209671_1000864_pt1 | contig 22800 bp, 24 predicted proteins | sample WorMetHERISLAND2_2_FD_187401 | JGI IMG/M metagenome (GOLD analysis project Ga0209671, IMG submission 187401) | Marine gutless worms symbiont microbial communities from Max Planck institute for Marine Microbiology, Germany - Olavius geniculatus... | ecosystem: Host-associated > Annelida >... | reverse complement strand
ATAAGAAAAAAAGGATAATATTTTTTTTATATTGCTAGTGTAACTGAGCACTTAACAGCCAGCCTTTGATAACTAAAGTTTCTTAACAGGATATAGTTCAGTTTACTCACAAATTTAAGGCCACAGTAAGCCACGGAATTTGGACGATTTTCTCATGGTGAGCCGCAGAATTTTGTGAGCTAAATTTTCTGTGGAAAACTGTAGGCCCTACTAATCATTCTACTGCAGATTTGATGCTGAGTTTGTCATTGGAATAAGTGTCAAAGTTAGTTAAGCAAAAATGTCAGCCAGTGCTGACATAACATGCGGCCATCTGGTTAGCTAACATGATATGTGGCCATTGGCATAGCTGTGCCTGATGCAAGCCTAACCCTAATTTTTAAAATTGAAAATAGGCACATTGGTTATTTTTGTCTTTGGGAACATCCACACCAATTCTGATCTATCTGTGCCTGTTTCTTTAAGTTAAGAATTCGTACAGGACAGACAGATGGACGAGATCTGTAATGCCGTCTATTAACATGGCCACATAATAAAGTGATAAAGTTTGGCATTTTATTTATATTTAGATTCACTTGCCCATGAATTTTAATGGGAAAACTGTGTTTGTGTATGGATGTAGGTAAGTAAGGGGCCAGTCTATGAGTGCAGTGTACAATGATTGTATCTTGGGCTACTCATATACCAACCATGTGTGAACTGTATGTGTGAATTGTGTGTGTAGGTAAGTAAAAGATCGATGGATGCGATGGCTGGTAGAACCGAGTCTAACGTACGAGTGATTGTACCTCAGGCTCAAATACCGACATCGTCATCATCGCCATCATCACTGAGATCTATTCAACTCGGAGATTACGTCGTCGTTCAGGTTGATTGTCATTCGTTTTCTTGTTATTGGTACTTCCCAGTGGCATATCAAGGTTTTGAGGCGCCCACGTTGAGCAGTAAGCTAGGGGCCGTCGGTTGCGAGGGACTGAAGCTCGAAGGCCTGAGAGCGGGGTGGGGTTTTGAGAATGGACAGCAAGCCACCTCTGCATTTGCTAGGAGTTTGAGATGAAACCCTAGTCAGGAATTATTACACTTTTGTGCTGCCAGTCGACTGCTCCTGAATCGTGCATGCATGTCATTTACAAACTTTATAGTAATGCTAAAGACATTGTCCTAAGCCATGATCGAAGTCATTTTGAGGGTAAACCTGCCCCCAGTATAGTAGTAGTAGTAGTAGTAGTAGTAATGATAGTAGCAACAGCGGCAGCAACAGGAATAGTAAACCACCATAATTTTATGTCGTTTTTATGTCTGAATGTATGCCACTGTATGTATTGGTGAACAGTTTTTCAATAAGTAGGTCCATTATTTCCTGGTCTTCTTTTTTGTATTGCCTCGCTCTGGGCCCTAAGGAGCTCGTGGGCCCCACTTTATTGAACCACCTGAACCCTTGGTTTCAGGGTTGATATATTTGTTGTGATAATTACTTTAATGCATTGATTTACTGTACATCTGTGACCTAATTGTATTCAGATGCTTGTGTGGCACTGTGTTCAGGTAAACGATGCTACATCACAAGTGATGACTGCCACTGCACTCTATCACACCACGTTGACTAGTAGCAACCCGGGACTATCTCCTATGCTGTCGTTGGCTGCCGTGCAATGACGTCACGACAACTACATCTTGCCTAGCAACCTGAGTTTGTCTCCAGCAGCACTGTCATTGGCCGTTGTGCAGTGACGTCATCACGCTGTGCCTCCTTTCCCCTAGTGACCTCTAGTGAGTGGTGTGACAGTGGAACTCATTCACTTGTTGTCTATGCCATTTGAAGTGATGTAGTCGAGTTCTCTTAGTCGGAATCTAAGCTTGAGTCCAGGACCTGGTGCAGTGAATTTGATGTGACAGGGTACGAGTTGACATTAGTAATTGTAACTGTTTTATAGATTAGACAGCATTGGTTTGTTGATGCTACATTTGCAAAATATTTACTAATGAAGTCATGCAATGCTGCATCCAAATTCATTGGGTCCAGTTTCTGAGATCTGGGGACTAGAGTCCGACCTGGGTACATTGCCAGACTTGAGTACTGCATGACTGACCATTAGTCAAACCAAGTCCTGCTAGGAAAAGTTTTCAGTTTATACTGACATTTACATGTTGAGTATCAACTAGTGACTGCCTAGAGATGCATACTTCATGCACTATGAGAACTTTTGAGTCCACACTAAGGCTTCATTTCCTTGCCTTTTTTCCTCTCTTTTCTCCCCTTTCTTTCTCTTACTAATTAGCTGGAGGCCCAGCAGCCAGAAACGTGTTTTGGTGCACTGTCAAAACGTATCTTTTAGCAAAACCATATTATAATTATATAGGGTATGGTTTGAGTGGCATAGCCTAATATCTGTGAGATCAAGGAACTGATAGTACCTTTGTTTACAATATGCATTTTGTGTGTGACACTAGATGTAAATTGTAGATCTTCACTGGACGCCAACACAGTGGAAACTATTTTAAAAACTATTTTAATATGGAAAATAATTCTTAGTGAGCTTAAAGCGGAGGCCTGGGGGTAGTGAAGCTGAACCCAGCAAGGTCGAGGAGCTAGATGTGAGTGGGGCAAAAGACCCCACAGGTTGAAAGCCTGAGCTTTTTCACGTTCCACGGAAGTGGCAAATTAAATTGACCTACTATGTTTTTTTTGCAAACATGTATAATATGTTAAATAACATGCTAAAATTTTTTACTGGTTGAGTCATAAAGGGGCTGGGGGCTTGAATCCTTATCAATCACCTTAGCTAAATACGCCACATGCCCATACGCAATTTGCACATCTCTATTGTTTAAACAGTCCAGGTGCTACACGCTGACGCTATAGGGCCTGCACGTCTTAGCGTAGCTATTTATTGTCTGGCACCAATTTGTTTATAACAAATTAACAACAAAGGCAGTTTTCAGGACGTAGCCTTATACAGCTTTTTATTCTTATCCATGCCTGTTTGACCCACAATTTGATGGCGTTTTCCCTTACGCTAAATTGATTACTTTCGTTAGAGGTGCAGGGCGAATTATTTGTGTAACAACTTTCAAGGTAAGCAAACAAGTTTCACAACCGTACCTGTCACATTGGACAGACGGGCGTACAACATACAATAGCATTATCTTCACCGTTGCTATTGCATGGCGCTAGTAAAACAATATTATATAACAGTCCTCGGCGAAAGTGTGGCCAACCAAATACCGGAGTTAATGGTGTTCTCGAATGCCTCGTGCTTTGTAGTTTTTGACGCGCTACAGCTTGCTGTCGGTGTCTATGGCACGGTTGTCTTTTGTATGTTACATATGTATTGTGGCTAAACTTTGGGTCGTAGGGGAAAACTTTTAGCACGAATAATTAGCTCTGTGTCGAGGCTGTCTGCGTACAAAACTTGGCGATGCAGTGCAAGGGGAACATTTTCAAATTTGAGGTTGATTGGAGGGGGTAGGAAAAAATGTGCGTTTTCAACTGAAACTGGCTATAAAAATTATCTCCAAAACGGTGAGAGATAGGGTCAAGGTAGCCGACGGTGACAGTGGACAGTTCAATAGGCTAGCAATACATACTGAATGTGACGCTGTGTGCCATGGTTAGAGCCAAGGTAGCTATTAATCACTAATACCCGGTAGTAATAGCAAGTGGCATACACTCTTTTAGATGAGATGAAAAGCATCAACCTTCGATGACCTTAAAGCCTAAAAGGTCAGTACTGCACCTGAAATTGTGTGCAGGCTGTAGTTAGTGATTGCAATCCCGGAATTGAATTTTCAATCCCGGGATCCCGTTTCGGGATTAAGGTCACAGATTGGTCGTCATTTTAGTATCATTAGCCTAATTGACTTATTTCATGCATATGATGTAGGGTAACTGGAATAGTTCCATAGGTGAAACTTTCGTTGTCTAGAACTTTCGTTCTCAACATCAAAATTAGCATGGAACTTTCGTTCCCTAACACTGATTATTAGGCATATACTGTACAGAATTTTTGACGTGCTTTTTTTAATTACAGCTATGCTGTAGACGTCGATGGTACCATTGTCGTCTTGTCTCTCGTCCGTCCGTCCCTCCGTCTGTCTGTTCGTAACGGATGTATTGTGGATGAGCGTTGGGTCATAGCGGAAAACTTTTTGCACGGATAATTAGTTCTGTGTCAATGCTCTCTGTGTACAAAATTTCGGGGATGCAGTGCAAGGGAAATATTTTCAAATTTGGGGTTGAGTATATAGACGGCGGTAGGAAAATGTGCGTTTTTAACGGAAAACTAGCCATATCTCGCCCTTTCAAATGAGATAAAATCATCGAACTTGGATGACCTTGAAGGTCAGTACTGTAACAAAAACTGTATAAGCTGTAGTGCGTCTTCTCTAGCAACAGCTAAGCTTTCTTCTTATTATTGTATCCTGTTGAAACTACGTAGGCCTATACCGGTACGTCTATAGCGAGTGACACAAAATTGTGGAGCTTTTTCGCTGAACTATATAAGCACTACATATAAGTATAATGGGTTCAGTAATTATCAGTGTCAAAGAACGAAAGTTCCATGCTAATTTTACTTTTAGAAACGAAAGTTCCACCTATGGAACTTTCGTTCCCCGTGAACGAAAGTTCTCGGGTACGAAAGTTCCATGAATCTGATGTAGCACAGGTTCATACGTAAGGTATATCCGAACTGCAGGGAGTGATAATGACTGTCAGAATACGAATTACAGTGCACAGCAAAGAGTGGGAATCTAGAGCACATAAATATTTTTATTAACCATTTAACACGCGAAAAAAGTACGATTTTAACTAATTTTGTAATCCCGTAATCCCGGTATTGAGACACCGCCAATCCCGGGATTCGGAATTGGCGAAAACGGCCGGGATTCGGGATCCCTGGATTGCAATCGCTATCCGTAGCGCATCGTCTTGTTTCTATTGAAATGAATCACGAGATGCCTCAATTTTTACTTATTTACTAAAAAAACTCATCGCCAGTGGACCAATCACAGGCAGACAACTCGGCTGCCTGGGCACCGCCCACTGTACGCGTGTTTGTTTACACCGGCTTGTGTGATTGTCTAACTTAATTAATACAAATTTACCTTCAAAATGCGTCACATCTTGAGTGACGCAGTCGCTGGTAACATCGTCTGTGCAGCTTTTTTAGTAGCTGGATTGTTGGTATTATGTACTTCGGTGAATGAAGCGAAGAAGCTGACAGAAGCGACAGAAGAGAATTGTGAAGGTAGTGACGAACCCCTAATCGCTGACAGAATGACATGATGACAACATCATCAAATGTCAACTCTTGCTAATCTTGATTGCTGTAACACTTGTACTCTGCATTGTACCGCTTTGTTTGATTGGTGTCATACTGTCAGTGTCATGAAAAAAGTACAAAAGTTGCTATGCTGCTGTGGCCTGTTTTGCATGTGTATATACTTAATCTGTTTTAAGCAACGTCTTTCTTTATCAGTATGACAATTTTTCCAGATTTATTTTTAATACGGATTTTTGTTGCCAATTCAGTGTCTGATGTGTGATGATATATTGTGTTTATTTACGTTGCAGTATGCGTCAAGTTCCTGAATAAATTTATCGAGTCTTTGGACGAGTCGACAAAAAGCACTCCGCTGAAGATTGAGGAAGCATTCAGGAAGTTCTGTAAGACAGCAAAGCGCGATGACAATAGATTTGTGAGCTTTGCTGTTTCTGTTATATTTTAATTATAAGTTGTATATTAAGTTGATTAACCCATTAGTGCTCATATTATTTTATCATCTATGGTTACATCAGGTGTCCCATATATGGGATCCTAGACGTAAATGGGTCAAGCATGACAAACGCCATTATTTTGTAGCCTGACACCTGGTGTACATATATAGCAAGTTGCGCTCTAGAATCGTGGCTCGCAGCATGAGGGATGCCTGGTGTATGTGACTGCACACTCTTTTGTGGCCAGGGAATCGGAGCCTCAGGAAGGTGGTGGGCTTGGTTAGGCCCAGTCTGTAATGGTCTAAAGGTGCCTCCGGCAGTGGCACCAAAGCCCTGATGAAGCGCCGGCATGCGTGGCGGGGACAGTGGCCACAAAAAAGCAGTTTTGCTTCATTGTATAATACTGCCATATTAATCCACAGCACGAAGCAAATTAATTGCAGGAGGTAGCGAACTCAGTGATGCATATGCACTGATAGTTGTATAACCCATTAGTTCCCAAATTATTTTATCATCTACCATTAAATTAGGTGTCCCAGTGTCCCATATATGGGATCGTAGGCATAAATGGGTTAACGATTATTATGACATGTTTTCAGCAGAACAAATAACTGTGCATACAATATGTTATTATAATAACATCAACAAGTAAAAGTTATTTGAACTTATTTTTGCTGTCTGATGTCTTGCTCTGATACCACCGTTCGAAAGCATTTAGCAGACTTCGTATCTCTCAGACCTACAGCATTAGCATTATCTTGCACGTGCATTACAACTACAACAAAGTTTTTTTCTGGCATTTACTGCAGTACTGGAATGCAGCATTTGACAATAAATAGTATGTTGAAATACGTACTGGTTATATAGAAAGAGAGTCATTGTTAAATTAATGGAACTGTAGGTTGTGGATGAGTTTGTGGTTGTATTTGATGTGCAGTGCTACTATGTGGGTGGCCTGGAGGAGTCTGCAACCGGCATGCTGAGCGAGATGTCAAAACCCGTCAGTTGGTCGATGCCAGCTGACAAGATCTGCATGAAACTCTACCGCCGAGATGAACAGATCTGTGACCTTCGATACGGTGTGTTGTTTATAGATGTTTTTTAATAAAGTAATTTGTTAATAAACAAACTGTCCAACTAAGAGAGAGTTTCTGATTCTTTTAGTTAAATTATCAGGTTGGTAATCATTGGTTTACGTTAACTGAGTGGTTTACTTTGGATGTGTTTCTGAGCAGCATCTTGTCTGACCGTCTCTTAACTACAGTACTTGTAATTACAGACAGCAGTTCACCTGTCTGCTGGTTTAGATGTTAACCAAACTCAGCGTGATCCTTTTTTCTCTGAGTGTCTAACCGCGTTAAACTCTGTTGATCCCTTTATTGTGATAATTTTTTGAGTCCTAATAGTGGTGTATGAACTTTATCAGTTTTGACGATAAACCGGTTCTCAGTGCCCAAGTTTACTTGCAGTTGACCATAATGATGTTACCTTGTCAAGTTGTCACTTATAATACGCATTTGATTTACTTTGTTTTATACACTGTGTTCAGAAAAAAAAACACCCACTCGCGTTTTGTTTTATATCTTCGTGGAAAATGTTCAGATTTTCCCACAAAATTTTCAGAAATGTTTAGGAGGAAACAAGCATTCTACATGTGAAAAGGTTGGATATTCTTTGCTACCGATGATGTCATGCTGATTTCATGTTTCCTCGTTTATAAATTATGGGTTTTGCCGTTGAAGAGAGACATTGGTGGAATGTTAAAATACACCAATTGGTCATTGTGCAGACTGAACCCAAAAATATGCTAATCCATCACATAATTTATCATTGTGAACTATTTTCGTGGTTTATCTTTTTCGCTGACTCTGAGATCCTCAACTTTTTCGGATGTTTGCAAGCATATGCACACTGCGTGGATGACCACTTGCCCACTGTCAGTCGAATGGCTTGATACTGCTTGTCATGTCAGTTTTTTTTTATTTAAACACCTCATGTCATTAATATTACGATGAATATTCAATTGTCTGTTTATTGTCCAAAAACATCATGCACAAACTTGCGTCTACACAACTCCTACTGACTCGCAAACATTTTATCAAAGGTTTGTATTCAATGGTAAAAACCCATAGTTTAAAAACACGGAGATATGACAGCAGCATGACGTCACCAGTAGCCAAAAAAATATCTAATTTTTGGCTGGTGCAATACTTGTTTCCTCCTAAACATTGCCTGAAAATTTTGTAAAAATGAACATTTTCCACACAGATATAAAACAAAATGTGAGTGGGTGTTTTTTTCTGAACACAGTGTACATTGTGGTTGTACCATTGTACAGTTTTGTATGACTTGTCATCAAAAAACCATTGACCAGCACCTCCATTTTGTTAATTCACTCGCAGCCAAATGTGTCTAGGATTTTTTTGGCAATGTAATAATAGGGCCTCTGCAGATAGGTGTGATTTCACATCATTATCATTATATTATGTAAAATTTATAGTGCCCCTATTGCATAAGAGGCTCTATAAGCTTATCACAGAACAGAGCTTGGTCAATCTTAAGCCTGCACTTCTCTTGATGAATGTCATTTTATGTGCACTGTAAAAAAATTCTATTCGTATCTTTAACATAGCGTGTACTTGTGTGTATCAACAGAAAAGACATACGACTACTCAAAGCTGGATTTCAAGAAGTTGAAAGTGAGTGAGTTGAAGAACATTCTGTCGGAGTGGGGTGAGCAGTGCCGCGGATGCACAGAGAAGAGTGATTATGTACAGCTTGTGGAAGAACTGCTGCCGAAACATGCGCCGGATGCTGCCAGGGCACGGTTGCAGCACGAACTTTAGCTATCTATTCTCTCGTACTAGGAATTTCACTTGCTTCCTCTGACAATTAGGTGCCGACCAGTACAAAAATGAAATAGAGGACAAGTTGTCTAAAGGGTGTGACAGCTAGACACTTCAGTGGTATATCAGTTGCGTGTTCAGTGACACTTTTTCTTTTTTTTCTTTCATATTAATGTCTTTTGTTGATGTGGTTATCAATGGCAGAACTGGTGTATTGACTGTCATTCTCTTGAGCTTGTAGTTGTAGTTATAGGAGTATGGATTTATGACCATCTGCAGAGCAGTTTGCTAATACTGTATATTTTTTTATTCCTCAGTGCATCTGAGGCTCTGTGCTGGCAGGCAGAGCTAATTGGTTGATGGCGTGACAAGTGACATTTATTCATAATAGGCTGAATTCATGGTTGATTTGGCATTTTCCAAGGTAACTTCATCACCATATAGCACATAAACTGCTTAGAACTATTTGTTATGGTTCCTTGTCAAAACCTGAACAGACAAAACCTGGGCCATTGAAACTAGCCCACTAGCACGAACCCCAACCCTAACCTTAGCCCTTACCTTAACCTTATCCCTACTACTGTATAATCTCTATCCCTAACCTTAACCCTTAACTAACCCTATTCCTATTCCTAACTCAATCCCTAGCCCTAGCCCGAACTTTAATCCCTAACCTTAATTCATAACCCTAGCCCTATCCTTAACCTTATTTCTTAAACCTAAGCCTATATCACTGTGTCCAGATGTTGTTCCCGGTTTTTGTCGGTCTAGGTTTTGTCAGGACACCATTTGCTATACAGTTAAGCTGAGGAGTCTTTAGCCAAAAGGAACCCTGCTTGTCTTGTTGGCGTTGGCAGCCACATAATACCCAAATGGTTGTTTGCTTGGAATGAGTAGCTCTGTAATTTTCAACCGGGGTTCCTGGAGGTTCTGCGAGCATCTGCCAAGGGTTCCGCTGCTCATCAGTAAAATAATAAAAATAACCTAGTGTGTGAAATGTTGTCAGAACAAGCCATAGAAGTACTATGCACTGAATGCTTAGTTCCAAATTAGCACTTTTAGCCATCTACGAGGGCCATCCCAAAAGTTCCCGGCCTCGACATATTAGACAACAATATTTTCCACAATCTATACATCAGTAAGACGTACATCCTTTACGAACTCTAATGAGTCGGTTGCGGATATGACGCCATTTTAATTTCTGATGCCACAGAGCATTAAATAGAACTGATTTCCAGTGTCAAACAAAAGAGGCTCGAGTCATTCATCATCATGGATAGCGGACACCATCATCATTATCAGATTTCAAAACAGATAATAGTCACTGAGGGTAAGGCGTTGCTGTATGCAGAGTGGTCTTGGTGTAGAAAGTCATAGTCATGAACAGTCAGCTGGGTAACTGTAGACTTTGGACTAGACTGCAGTACTGAAATTTGGGGAAATTGTGCAGGGCTTGTTCCTGGGCCTGTCCCAGCCCCTCTGCCCATCAGGGGCCTATGTAACTAGTCACAAATTTTGATTGGCTTGTCACTAACACAACTGATATAATTAACAGTTAAATTTTTAATAAAAACAGTTTAAATTTTTAATAAAATTTCTCTGATACCATCAGATATTGGCATTGTGTCGTATTCTGGCTAAAGTGCTTTGATTAGCGGCTACAACAGATTAGACTATAGTATATTCACAGACCCAAATGAGAAATTCATAAACGTAGATGGCAGCTTTCATAAAATCAGATGCCAAGGCGCCTAAGTTTGGTAAATCCAGCTACAGACTGAAAAAGTTTCATGCAACAATCAGCCTGATTCAAATGCTGCTTGTGTTAGCGCACCAAATCGTTTCAGCTTAATGCTCTATGACGTCATAAATTACAATAACGTCACTTCCAAAATCTGCTTACATGAATACACAAGGTAAGTACCTTTTACTGATATATAGACAATTTTTGTCCAATATATCGAGGCTTAAAGCTTTTTGAATGCACCTCGTATTGGCACAAAGTTGTAATTGACTCAAATGCTCTTATCTGTGACTAGCGCAAATGTAGGCTATTGCATATTCACAAATGCAAATGAAAAATTCACAAGCGTATTTGTTAGGGCTTTCACAAAATCAGATGCCATGTGGCTCAACTTTGGTAAACATAACAGACTGGAAAATTGCCATGCAACAGTGAGCCTGATTTTATGCTGTTTGCATTAGCGCTTCAAATCGCTTTGGTTTAAAGCTATATGACGTCATAATTTACAACGACGTCATATCCGCAACCGACTCATTAGAGTCGGTAAAGGATGTAAATTTCAATGATGTATAGATTGTAAAAAATATTGTTGTTTAATATGCCAAGGCCGGAAACTTTTGGGATGACCCTCGTAATTTGCATACTTTGTTGAATATTTTTCTTGTTGTTAACAGTGTTAGAATATTTGCATTGAAGACCGAACACTAACTCATTAGTGTCAGTGTTAAGGAATCGTGTGGCCTTTATTTCCTCAAACATTCTGCTTGAAAAATATAAAAGCTTTGCCCATTAGCGCAACTGGCTGATGGTCCAGGTCCCCTGAGTTGTCCGTGGGCATAAAAATGTAAAAGATTCAACGATAATTTTTTTAGGCCATTGGCGACCATTGCGTAAAGTGTTTTTGGTTACGGGTGAAATAAAAATGCTAAATAATGTTATCTAATATGGTAAAATTAAAACACATCTTTTGCCTGCTGCTTTATCATCAGTGTTTCAGGGTTTTGCCCCAGATTCCCACAGGTTTTCTGCCTCTCGACTCTGCTGGGGACATCGGTCCCAAGACACCCTGAAAATTCCACTTTGCCTACGCCATTGGACTGATGGATCATTGCATGCCATGGGATTATGTGAGTGATTTTGACTCTTATGTAGGGTTTCGCTGCAGCAAAAAGGTTGAAAAACACTGGAGTAGCTGGTCGACTTCTAAGATATGTGGTGTGTACAGTGAATATATACCGTACTGTGCTACTGTGGAGTGAAGGTTACTGCAACTGTGATGATTTTTTAGTTGAAGATAGAATAATCTGCTTTATGTTGTTTCATTTTTTTAGACAGGTAAATGTTACATTGGTTTCCACTAGTGTTTGTCCAATTGCCTTTCAATGTTTGTTTGCCATTAGGAAGTGCAAGCATCTCTGTTTTCTTCGAGACTTTGGGACCAGTCACCTATGCTAAACTTGTGACAAATGAACACTGAAATAGTTAATTGCTTGACTTGGTCATTAGAATGATGGTGTTTGTTGTCTTTTTGTATGAGTGAATGTTGTGACAGTTACAGTCTCCATTGCATTTCATGTGTATAATTTGTGAGCATTTGTATATGGTTATGAGAAAATTTCTGTTATGCATTAATGATTTATGTCAAATGTAGTCCTGTTAAATCATATAAATTCATGTCCGTCTTTGTGCAGTTTTTTTGTCAGTGAATTAGTCAATATAAGTGCGAACGTGTTATGTGCATGAAACCTGTTTAAAATTTGCATTAAAATGCATCAAAATGTGTTTCAGGGTCAGACAAGATTGGTCAGGAGAGCTTAAGTGTTTCTTCAGGCCTCCTAGCTAGATTATGATGAGGGCTGGGAGAGGAGGACAGAGGGAAAAAGTGAGGAGAGGGCAGAAGAGGTGCATAGTTAACTCCCAATGCAAAATCTTACCTACACTACCTTGTTTTCTACGAGAAAAGGCCATTTAATGACTACGGTATACTTGCAACGTTGCAACTCATTGTGGCCTGTGTGCCATGCAAAGTATTTCACCGTTCTCGTGGTGGCGTACGTTGTACTTTACAAATATGGCTTGGTTTATTCAGTTCATCTCCAATTATTGACACATTATCTTCAAGCACAGTACACACGTCCAGTGGTGTGGTCGAGGGAGAATGCAGGGGTACATGTACACCATTCCCCAAATAATATTAGGACAAGGGTAATGGTGATGCAGGATATCTAAAGATTAAAAACATTAATACAAAACTTTGTCACTAGATGCAGTGACAGTGGTGCAAAAATGCTCTGAAATACGTTTGCAGCCAGGGCTCTGCCCCGGACCCCTCTGGGTGAGCTTGTGGTGCTCCCTTGGGACCATTAGCTTTATTAAAGGGGTCTACTTCTAAGGAAAGGGAAGGGGAAGGGAGAGACGCTTTCCCCCAAACACAAATTCACCACTACACCACTGTACACGTCACAGTTGTCTATCAGCCAGACCAGAATGTGGTTTGTCGCTGAAACAACAAAAGATCGTGCACTGTGCATAGCCGCATCGTGGGTTAAAATAGTAGGTGGGGCAGAAAATTGCAATTTTTCAACACAATTCCGACGGACAGTTGCATATTTCCGACAGGTCTTCCAAATTTTTCATTTTGCCCCCAATTTTTTTTTGCAAAATGGCTTCTTTTTAGCCCCATATGTTGCATTTTTGGATGCAATATTTCGACAAGATGTCCCGACAATTTTCCGACAGACTAAAACTGCCTCCTGCCCCCTTGGCCACGACGCCACTGCCTATCCAGTCCATGCACCAAAGGAACTCCTAGGAGTATCAGTAGCGCTTTGATCGAAGCGTCTAGCTAGCGCTTGATACGACTGTTAGCTACATCGAGTGAGAAGTGGGCGTGACTGGACCGGACCGAGTCGCCCGTCTGTTTGTTGGGCTGGCGGCGACGCAACCAGTCGTGTCGGATCGCCTCGGGCGCGGTGATGCGGTCGTAGGGGTTCACCTCGAGGCAGCGGCGCAGAAAGTCGACCAGCCGGGCGTCGTTGGCGGCCTCGGTAGCACCGGCGTTGATCAGTGCGGCGACCAGGTCGCGGGACAGAGGTGGACCGCGGAACCGTCCTCGCTTGGAGTAGCCGCCGGCGATGACGGCGACGCCGTTGTCGTCGAGCGATTGGACGCAGTAGCGAGGCACGCCGCGACTCGTCACGAAGTAGCGCTCGCGCTTACACGTCGTCATGAACTTCTTGCTCGGCAGACCGAACATCTCGACTATACACGCCATCTGGTCGTTCTCGTCCTCGCCCGGGAACAGCGGGTAGCCGGTCAGCAGCTCCGCCACGATGCAGCCTGTTCACAGCAACCACGACTGGACTAAATTTGCAGGCGTGTCGAGTGCCCCCTCCACTTCCAACAGTTTACTATTACTAGCTTTTTCAGAGCCGTGCACCATTGTTTCGGGTTTAATATAACCCAAACTCATTGCCAACGTCGTTTTACATTTTGCAGCAAAAAAAGAGTTATAATAAAATATAACAGACGTGACATAGGCCTAACTCTAGTTATTAGACATTAATCAGAACAGGACTCCAGATAAGGTTTCTCACCCCCATTCGCTTCCTTGCAAATAAAGGAACTGACGCCGCCGGTCTGTTTTAGGCGAGCAACTGTGTGATGCCTGTGCTATTAATCTTTCGGCGTCAGTTTCTGGACTGTCTGATGGGAGCTATTCTGACTGTAACGTGAAGGCGCGTACGGAGGGACGTAACTGAACTGAACTGACGAGGTTTAGTTTTTGACGAACTGACCAATAGGAAAGCAGTAATGCATTTCAATAGTCGCCGTCTCTAATGGCGTCGGTGGCCAACGTGACTAGGTGCACGTACGCGTTAACCAATGACCAAAGCGTTCGCCCTGCTTGCCCATCGATCGGTTCGTCTAAAACTCAACAGTGTCAGTTCAGTTCAGTTACGTCGCTGTGTGCGCGTCTTAAAGTACCGAAGCTCCATATGTCTATAGGAAGGCCGTATCGTGCGCCGAGTATGACTTCAGGTGCTCGGTAGAAGCGTGACTGGATGTACGTGTAGACTTGCTGATGTTCGTAGCAACTCGACCCGAAGTCGATCACTTTTATACCACTGCGTCCCATCTGACGCAATGCAACACAAAGGTACAGACTTGGTTAAGTCAGGCAAGTTTTCCTGAAAAGTGCAAAAAAACTTTTTTAAAAGTTGGCGTAGGCCTACGTGTAATAAGGACTTATACAGCAACCACTAAACTATCCACATTGTGATAATAAAGGCCAGTGCGGCAGATGGCAGGAACCATGGCCCAAAAGTGTATTTCCAACGAGCGAAAAATCATATTGTCGCTCGCTACGTGTGCCAAATTAGGCTTACAGTGTAATTATCACACTGAAATTTAACCAGTTATCAATGTAGTGTCGTGCTGTGATTTTCACCCGTGCATCAGCGGAAAAACGGAAGGGTACCAATTTCTTGTTCGTTGTGCTCGCTTGATTAGGCTCCATTCCCGAACGGAAATCATTCAGCATAGGCCTCGACGCTTAAATGGAAAGTAAAAAAGCTTAGGAGAAAACATGAAAACTGAGTAAATGAGTCAGCAGCAGAAAAACGTGGAAGTCAGCCCGTTGAAGAGATATTCTGGTCAAATCTGTGCTCTGCGCACCTGTTTAAGTAAGATGTTTTCCGGTTTGAGATCGCAGTGTATAAGCCGATTGCGATTGAGCGCTTCTAAACAGTGTAGTATCGAGTGCGCGAACTTGCGAACCAGATGCAGCGAAAACCCTCGGAACTTGTTGCGTTTCGTCACCTGCAATACAGATCCTTTGACTCATAAAACTGAGAGAGAAAGCAACAAAGGAGGCCTAAGAAATAATACGATTTCTCTTTTTCTCGCATGCGATCGAAACTATAACCAGCAAACAGTTTAAATTAGGCTGCAGCGCAGGTATTTGTCGACGGAAAAACTGGAGGACGAAGATACATAACGACTGCGGCTAACTCTTGACGCTGTATATCGAACGCTATACAACCAACGCTAGGATACAATACCGTAACTCAGCACACGTGGGTGATGGCTGCAGGCAGCAACTTTGCATTCAAAACTGCGGCCAAACCGTTGCAGATAGAAACATGGTTAATACGGTAGGCCCTATATATTGACAGCTCATAGGAATTCGTCATCGCCCTATCCAATGGTACTATCGCCGACCCACTACGACGTACCGTTTAGCCACAATACATCACGATTGGCATAGAAAAGTGCGTAATAACTCTTCAAGGTCATCCAAGGCCAATGGTTTTTGTGTCATCTGATAGGGCTATGCGATTTCCTATTAGTGAATGATCAATACCAACTTTAGTCTTATCTCTCACCAGTTTTGAAATAGTTTTACGGCGATCGACATAATTGATTGAAAACGCACATTTTTATCTGTCAATGTCCCCCAGGTTATAAAATCACTTATGCCATTCTGTCAGTCTGTCAGTCTGTCTGTAAACACACCTACGATCGCAATTTTGATTCGAATTTGATGAAATTTTGTAGAGTGATTCGGGGCCCAAAAAGTAAGATTTTCGAGTTTGTTTGGGATAAAAATCTGATAACTCCTTCCCCTATTTTACCCCAATTTTTTTTAAAAATTTGCATTACGGCCTATGGAGACTTCAAAGCGGTATAACTCGGTCCCCGTAAAAGATAATTGCGCGCTGTGTTTACCTACCCCCTATTTTCGGGGTTGGGCAATCTTATAGTGTTTTTTAAATCTACCCCCTATCAACCCTTGTTGCCATAGCAACCACTGGAAAGTTGCAAAAATTTGGATTACAGCCAATGGAGATTTCACAGCGGTATAACTCGGTCCCCGTAAAAACGGCATAAAAGATACTTTAATTGCGCGCTATTTGCACCTACTCCTCTATTCTTGGGCCCGGGCTATTTCATTTAAATTTCTTCCCTGCCGACTCCTGTGGCCATGGCAACGAATTTTGGGACAAAATTGACTATAACTCGGCACTCGTGAAAGATAATTGCAGCTGTTTTCACCTACCCCGTATTTTCGAGCCCGCGCTATCCGATGGTATCATTTGAATATCTCCCCTGACGACCCTTGTTGCCATGGCAACAAATTTTGGGACAAAAACTGACTATAACTCGGCCCCCGTGAAAAATAATTGCGCGCCGTTTGCACCTACCCCTTTATTTTCGGGCCCAGGCTATCCGATGGTGTCATTTAAATTTCTCCCATGCCGACCCATGTTACCATGGCAACGAATTTTGGGACAAAATTGACTACAACTCGGCCGCCGTGAAAGATAATTGCGCCCTGTTTGCACCTACCCCCTTATACGCAGCTGCTAGGCTATATAGCGTGGCAATGGGACAGATCCCTCGTTCCACAGAACGTATTTCTAGTTTCTACTCCAAACTTGTTTAACTCTAAATTTGAAAATGTTTCCCTTGCTCTGGATCGCTGAAATTTTGCATGCGAAGACCAGTCACACCGGGCTCATTAATCGTGTAATAAGTTTTACGGTGAAACCTACCATATAGCCACAATACATGCGTTACAGACGACGACAGACAAACAGACGACACATCGTTGCAAAAACTCGACTTTAACAGTCGGCCAATAAAATGGTTAATGACTGAATGATTGACATACATGTAGGCTAGTGACATAAGAAAGTGCATTGAGTCGAGTTTCGTTTTTCGTATGGATGTGGATTGCGGACCTCGTAGAGATTAATGCTGAGAAGTTCGAAGGTGATGCAGATGTGGTTGCGGAAAATGAACGTTTCGATCATGTGGACGACGTTGTTGCGGTTGTTTACATCCTGCTTGCGAAGATGCTCGAGGATGCGGATCTCTTCCTGCGCCTGTCGGTGAAACCGCTTCTCATTGCGTATGATCTTCAACGCCACGTCCACGTTGTCCTTGTGGTCTTTCGCCTTCACCACCTGACCGAAACTGCCTCGTCCCAGACCCTGTGTTTGCAGTTTAAATTAACATAAAAATGGTTTCCGATATGCCTTACGTGGTCTACTTATAATAAGTGGTTAAAGTGCCAGCGTATATCGTTGCGGATAAAAGGGATGATAAACTTAATTATCAATCAATCAATCAGTACAATCAAAACGAAATAATGTTGTCACAAGACGCATCTATGGGCCTATAACGTAGAAATCTACATTTGACGTTTAGCTTAACCGTTGTATTGCGCCTCTTTTTTACGCAGATTTATTGTCGGTTGTTTATCACTGTCTTCGCTAAACAGATTCGTGTTTAGAGCCTATAGGCCTATTGCTCAACCGACTACTAGTGCCCTACGGTAATGAAGTCCAGTGAGAAAGGACGAAGAAATATACAAAACCAAACAGCCACAAAGTCACAAATATGTTGCTTGACCTTCAATATTTCGTATCGGTAGGCGACGTGGTCGTGGTAGACGTGAATGTAGAGCGACTGTTCATCGTCAAAGCCGAAGTTGTTGTTTTCCATCGATTTGTTCACCACTCGCTTTTTCGCCTCCATGCCGATAAAATATACCTGAGCATGATACCTGAGCATGTATTAAAAACACTCGAAAGTTTATGAGGTCGTCCTAATAGGCCGCATTACAGGTCCGTCTGTCTGTCTGACTGTCTGTCTGTCTGTCGTGTATCGGCTCTTAACTCAAAAACAATTAGTTTTACATAAACCAAAATGAATGTAGATGTTATGTTTTCCGAGGAATGAGTAACCAGTGCGCCAATTTCCAGCTCAAACAATCAAGGTCAAGGTCAAGGTCACGGTCACCGAACGCCAAAAACATCTAGACAATGACGCACATGTCGCATAAAGGGCGACGTAACTAAACTAAACTGAACCGACATGATTTAGTTATTGACGAACTGACAAATGGGCAAGCAGCAATGCATTACCGTAGGCACCGTCTAACGGCATCGTTGGTTTACGTGACTATGCTCACGTACGCGTCAACCAAAAACCTACGGGCTCGCCTTGCTTTCCCGTTGGTCAGTTCGTCAAAAACTAAACCCTGTCAGTTCAGTTCAGTTAAGTTACGTTGTACCGTATATGCGCCTTTGCAGTCACAGTCAGCGGCGCGTGCTCACTTATAAGATGTTTACGCGATGAAGCAAACGTGAAACAAATGTATTGAATATAAACGTGCACGACGTTTGCTCTAAGTTTAATTTATGTTTACCTCATGTAGGGGCCTATGCTTCATATGTTTGCTTCATGTTTGTTTGATGTTTGTCTTATCGTGTAAACACCCCATTAATCTGCAGGGCGTCACGCCATCAGACTAGCATCACACCTGCGAATAGTTAAAGATCTCCTGGTGCTCGTACGGCGTCAGGTACTTCATGTAATATTTCAGCACTGACTGTGGTCTCATCAGGCGTGGTATGTCGCCGCTGGTTCGCTTCGAGTCCGGCGCGACGCCAGTCGTCCTGGCCGTCGTCAACGTCGAGTCAAGCTTCGCCGGCAGCATCGCCCGAACCGCCGGATCAGCCGACGGATCAACGGCCGATGAGCCGGTGGCGGCCTGACGCAAGACCTTAGTCGACTGCCGCTGCTGGTAAGTGTCCGCTACGGCCGGACTGGCTTCGGTCACCGGTATGTCGCTGACGGCCGTGGACGCGACCGCTGCCGCCGCGGCTCCGCCGACTGTCTGACTAACTGGCGGTGGCAGTCGATGAGACGGCAACGACATTATGGCTGTACCGACATCGATGCTGGGCGTTACTGCTGCGAGAACTAGCCGGAAATACCCGTTATTGCCTTAAGTTAAATGTCGATATCTTCAATCGGTTGATAATACAGGCCTCCGCCGATGTCTATACTGCCCGGCAGCTAAGTTATACGTGTAGGCCTATGTAACACACTACTCTACGTTTGAACCGAGGAACGTGTGAGATATAGAACAGTTGTCAGAGTACGGCGAAATTGCATGCATTGTATAGTCAGTAATATTAATACATCAGCATCGACAGCCGCACACATCTCCCATCTGCACATGCTGTAGATTTGCAGCAACCATGACGTCATTTTGTTTCCAGTTGGCATGGATAGGCCTACTGCTCGGTTTCCTTGGCAATTTGCGTCATGACGTCAAGGAAAACAATGTTAGCAGTTCAAAGAATTTAACCTCTTTGTTGCTGTTGAACGTATGCGATGAAATTTTAAAAAAAAACTCAACAAAATTCAGACTTACTATATACGACTAATTTCTTGCAACGTTGTCGCACATAAAATTACGTAAATAGTTATGCGAACGGCCGCACATTGTCGGTAGTGGGCCGACATCATGGCTTTCAGAGAAAAGGGCTTCTGAATTTCATCCTTAACCTTTACAATGATACCGATTGTTTTTTGGCTCATTTTACGTTTCCAGTATACTAATTTTTATTCGCTCAGAAATCAGAATATAATGCAGCCGCTCGAGTCCGTGCAGTTTCTAGAACCATGATGCTATACAGTGAAGTGTAAGTTTTAACTTTTCATTTTGTACAACGAAAAATACACCGTCGAGTTGCTTAAGACGTCAGCCGTGTGAAATAGCTAAATCCTGATCAATAAGCATTCGTTGTAAAAAGCCTCGACACTATTAATATGTTTTGGCAGAATTAAAACTAATGGCTGCAAGAGTTTTGACAATTTCGTTTTATGCAGTATACTGACTTGAGGTATTGGAATAATAGGCTTAAACTGCAAAATACAATTTTTCTTAAAATTTTGAGCTTATATAAAGGCGACAGCTCATAAGAACGAAAGCGGTCTTTGTTTTGCTGGGTCTTCGTTCTAATGGGCTTTTTAAGCGTTACGCTACACCAGTTTTATATAACAAAAAAACTGCGCACTGGTGTTAAACATGTAATTTCTTTCGCAAATTTTTTTTCAACAATGTAAAGAAACAGCAACGGCAGCAGTGCAAACAAGCAGAACCAAACAACGAAAACATTCGATTTCAATGGTTGTCCCGATTGCCATAGGGCAGTTTCTAGGTTTTCACGACAGAATATAATGAAAAATTTAACAAGAAAAATGCCAACGACAACAAACGAAAAAAACTACAGATCTGCAGACAATTATTATGCTAACGATCAACGGAGCCCTTAGCGCACCTAATCGCAGATTGCTTTTAAATACAAATTAATGTTGCAGCGGCAGTTATTAAAGTTAAGTTGGACTAGTATTCGGTGTCTTCAGAACAGAATCACTGCCTCAGAGCTGTCCCTTGTATTTGAAGTCTGTTGCCTTGATGTGGTTCACCAGCCTGCACACACGTACCAACAATTAATAAACCTATTCAGATCATGTAAATTTTTCTTTATTTTGTTCCGCCATAAAGCAGCTTATCACGCACTAACGCTACAAGTTGAAAGCACATGAGAACAAAACTGTCCAGAAAAAAAGTAAAGGATAAAAGGAAACCCAATTTACAGAGTTACGGACCGTCATCTGCCACATGTGAGCAGTGTTACCTGCTGTTAACACAGGTGAACGTGGCCCGCCTTAACCCCATCCAAGCAGGTCGGTCGGTACTCGATTTACCAACTCCGAGGGATCGTAAGCTGAGCTGACCTTAGTGCTTGGTGATATGCTGAGATAGTTATCTGTTTATCTGTCTACAGACAGCAACCAATACAAGTAATAACTATTAACGGCGTTTTACTCAACAAAATCAGACTTTCATGAACTTATAACAAGTGTCTTTCTTCGGACTTTTTGGGTGCAGGGTGTTTTGCAATTTTCAAAAAAATTACGGCCTTCTAAATTTTCCAAGATGGAAAATTTTTTAGCCCCGGATGTTGCATTTTGGGTCAACAAAAATTTCCACAAGCTATAATTTTTAGAGTCCCACTTTTCCCCGGACATAAAGCAACTGGTAGCCTGTAGCTGGTGATTGAACTCTCGTAAAAAGTAATGGGGTGTTTACACGATCCAGCAAACGTCCAGCAAACTTCCAGCAAATGTATTCAAAATACACGTGCTAATGCTGGGCGTTTGCTGGATCGTGTAAACACGATATAAGCCACCAGCTTATGGATCGATCGACATTGTATGCTACTAAAACTCGCAAAGTAGAAGCACTACCGTACATTTTGGCTACAATAACCGTTCAAAAAAACAGATCTGCACTAACCAGTTTTTGGCGAATTGGACGGAGTCGGTGCCGACGGGCGTCGCCATTTCGCCGACCTTGACCATGAAGTCGTCGTGCAGCTTCTTGTGTGCATCGTAATCGCTGAAGCCCTTTGCCTGCATCATAGCCTGCACAGACAATCACTTACGTTGCATGACATTGACATTTTTTAACGTGACCTAAGCAAAAACTGCAAGGTCCACAAATAAAACCGCAAGTCTACGAGAACCAGTATCAATATATATACACATAATATGCAAGCTACTTCTACCAAATTAAAACTGTGCAAAAACTGCATACGCTGTAGCAGATATTCGCTGTTCAATTCATGGCAACCAATCTTTAAAGCTAAGGCTACGGAGCGTAAGAGATCGCACGGTGTTAGGCCTACCTGCCAACCGACACGTAAACACGCACAAAACTGTCTGTCCCACAGCGCATTTGTGATATTTATAAAAATGCAACACGTTAAATTAGTTTGTTTTCTATTGATGTTCCAACGGCAGTGAAACAGTACTGCGGGCTATAGCTAGAGATCGGATTGGTAGTTTTGCTGACCTCCTCTGTGGTGAAGTGTTTCTTGAGAACGTCGACTAGGTTCGACAGGGCTCCGGCATCAGACGGGTTTGCAGCGACGGCGAACAGTCCCTTGAACAGGCCTTCGTGTTCCTCGTCCAGGTTCTCGTACTGAAATTATTACGCACACAGTGATAAGAAGCCCAGCTGTCGTTAGAACAGCCGACCGTACTGGTTGTCAGTGACCTTCAAGGTCATCTAAGGTCAATGACTTTCGTGTAATCTAAAAGGGCGTATGCCATTTCCTATTAGTGATTAATAGGAACCTTGGCCCTATATCTCACCGTTTTTGACATAGGCCTACGGACATTTATAGCTATAAACTTTCCACCGAAAATTGCGGCCAAACCACTGCGGATTGAAACACGGTTACTATTGACAGCTTATGGAAAGTCACCAGCGCCCTCTCCGATGACCCCTACAACTTACCGGCGTTTAGAGATTCACGAAGTAGTGGGACGTACTCCGATACGTTAAATCTACCACAACTAGATACAGGTTAGATACTAACAAGAAACAAAAAAAACAAAAAAAATGCACACGTGTAAAGAATAAAAAAGCAAATACACACTGAAGTTTAAATGTTTAAAATCTCAAATATGTAAATAGGCCGGTAAGTCGAAAGTAATTCAATAACAGGCAAATATTATACACCGTGTCCCAAAATCTAGAGCGAGAGCGAGAGGTCCTGGGTTCGATTCCTGGTCGGACCCCTCAAAATTGCCAGGCCTCAGGACAGTCACGTGGTCAC
>Ga0209671_1000860_pt1 | contig 22845 bp, 11 predicted proteins | sample WorMetHERISLAND2_2_FD_187401 | JGI IMG/M metagenome (GOLD analysis project Ga0209671, IMG submission 187401) | Marine gutless worms symbiont microbial communities from Max Planck institute for Marine Microbiology, Germany - Olavius geniculatus... | ecosystem: Host-associated > Annelida >... | reverse complement strand
GGTAGCTGACTTTGTCGACGGGCTGAAGCGCACCACAGTACTTCCGTCTTGGATGCATTGAGCTGAAGTCGATTGGAACGCATCCAATCAGCGACGGCAGCGACGCAGTCAGCAACACGTTGCCGTAGACTGTCGGTGTCCCCGGGTCGACAGAAGCCGTAGATCTGGGTGTCGTCAGCGTATAAGTGTGGATACAGCTCAAAGGATTCCACCAGCTGTATGATGTATACAATAAAAAGGAAGCACTTTCTTCTAGCTATTATCCAACGGCGATTTGAATATAACGACTATACAAAGCATGGTCAAATGATATATGCCAATAAAAACTGGGAAAGTGAGTTTATGCAAAAATGCTTGCACACATGTAAGTTTATCAGGAAACAAATACTAAAAGTAAAACAGTTTTAAGCTGATAACATCATAAACTGTACGAAAGAAAACATAAAATAAGAACAGCAACAGGACAGTCCAAAAAAATCCTATTTTCCTAACAAGTAAGCAAGTATTTGTCATATGTCTCGTACCTACCTCCATAAACAATTCCGAACTGACCCGACCCAAGTACGTCATCAGGACAGATGGTATACAGCTCACTGATGTCCTGAAATTGCACAAATGTTCAGTTACAATGCTGTATCAAACACCAGCATAAAATGTGTCTAACAAGAAGCCCAGCTGTCGCTAGGATAGCCGACCATACTGGTTGTCAGTGACCTTTAAGGTCATCCATGGTTGATGATTTTCATGTCATTCGAAAGCCAATATGCCACTTCCTATTAATGATCAATAGCAACTTAAGCCCTATCTCGCACAGTTTAGCCACAGTAGCGCATAACTGCCTTCAAAATCATCCAAGAACAATGATTTCAATCTAATCTGACAGAGCGCATGCCACTTCCTGTTAGTGATTAATAGTAACCTAGGCCCGATCTATCGTTGTTTCCAAGACATGGCCAGTTTACCGTTGAAAAATGCACATTTTTCCTACCAACTTCATTTAACCCGAAATTTGGAAATGTTCCCCTTGGAGTATATGGCAGAAATTTTGCACGCCGGAGTATAAGACACATAGCTGATTATTCGTATAAAAAAATTTCTCCTATGCCCTACCTATTAGCCACAGTACAACCGTTACAGACAGACAAACGACAACCATGACAATAGCTTGACCGCTACTAAAGTACAGTCAGCTAAAAATCAAGAAAATTAATTACATGTAGTCAAACTGCAAACAAGCAAAAACAAATACAACAAAAAAAAACATGCAAACTGGTGACCAGAGCTGTGAAATGCTTTGCAGAATAAGGAAATAAGCAAAATATAATAATCAAACACGACAGTATTATTAATGACCTGCAAAGCAAAAATAAACAATGCAAAGAGACAATAACAATAAGAAAAAATGACTCAACTTACAACATCCTCATAGCTGTAAACATCATCGTCAGTACTTGAAGAACCTACATACACGCCAAGAATTAAATGCAAATTGAATAAAAGCCTGCCTGAAAAATAAGTAAACAAAATGGAAAGTGGCATAGTGACAGGGTGCCAAATTTGCACCAAAAATCATGTGCAGAACTCCAGGCCAACTGATCACAAATGTACCAGTAGCTTGCTTAGTTATACACAGGCTAATTATTACAATGTTGCCGATCCAGTAACATGAAACTCACTACCGAGACATGATGCATAATACATCAGATGGGAAAATACAGTTCAGGTGTCAGACATTTTGACAGAAAATAAGATGTACACTGATTTGAAAAAAAACATATCAAGCGATAACTGAAAAAAAACAAACAAAGTAAAAAGAAAGAAAAAAAGAGAGACTGTAACTGACGTTTAACCACAAAATTCCCTAATAATTCCTCGAGTTTTTTAGCACAACCTTATCTACTGCAATTTTGTGAAAACCAATCTCAAACTGGCTACCATAGATATACTCATGTATAAGTTAATGGATGTATAAGGCGACACCATGACTTACGGCGCAACGTCTAACACTGTTCGACTTATACACAAGTATATATGACACTATGAGTGAACTCGTAAGTGAGTGAGTAATGTCTAAAGTCCCACTTGACATAGTGAAGATCATTTTGGAGATGGCCTTTTCAGGCAATGCACACAAACATAATAATGGAACAAAAAGTTTAACTTCTACAGAAAAAAAACCAAAAAATCAACACAAGCCTAAAATTGTAAGAACTGACCATTATGAGTGTGCATATGTAACAGTAATGGCAGTTGTAATAATCTTCCCTGTTATCCTCCAAACAATCATTAATTTCAGAATGCTGTCTATTGGAGGACAGGGGGTACGAGTTATGAAATGCACAGCATTAACTCACCGGTCTGCTGGAAGGTAACAGTCGTGGCTGACGCTGCGGACGGTGCTTCACTTGTCGAGGGTCTTGTAGTAAGAGGAAGTCTGGCCTGTCTAATGGCAGTCTCCCAGCACTGTGCCTGCTCCAGGCCACTGCCACTGCGCATTGAACAGACCACACCACGACCACCGTACATGTCCACAGGCGCCCCAACCGAAGGGTTCTCGCCGATGTAGTAGATGGTCTCCCCACAGTGAATCTCGAACACATAGTTGCTTGGACCGAGAAGAGACAGAGCAGTGTCAACAGCCGAAGCGTCAGAGCTCTTGGATTTCACTTGAGTGATGTCCAACAGTATGATTTCCTACATCAATCCATACGTAACTTTTGAGAAGTGCTGCAATTAGGGAACGCACACACATGGGTTTTTTTTAGCAAATTGGGGCTTACATGTCTGGCTGGTGTCAAATCTGGGGTCCTGCGAACGGCCCAGAATTTGGCTCCAAACACTCAGTCCGACCAACGATGACAGCAAAAATGCGAGTGCAACTTTAAATTCAACAAGCCAGCTTGAAATTGCTTCAGAAATTACAAAAGAACTTCTAGTTTCAAGGTGTGTAAGCAGTGCTGTAACCAAGTTGGACATTTACCTTTAAGTTACCTTTAAAACATTCAGAAAGCCAACCAACAAATAAAATACATCACTTTAATACAGCCACAAGATGCGCTGGTTACCTAATCTCACTGCATATGAATGATACTAGCAAACTATTCCCAATATGAGCCTTTCAAATTTTGCTTGTGTTTATCTGGCCAATTTTTCCAGATTTCCTCAAGATATGTAATTTTTTGAACTGTTACAATGGGACTTTTACATTCACTGTATAATGTAGTCTGTATCATTCACACCACGGTTAACCAGGCAAAGCAGCAAAGACCTTGAAGTAGTGAGAAGTAGCATCGTTCTGATAGAGTACGATGCTCTTAGCATCCATCTTCCAGTAATGACGTCTCCTCTACAATAACACATAAAATACATTTTCCTAATTCTCCCAAACCAGTGCAGCCCACTGGTGTAGCAAAAGCTGATAAACTAGATGGAGGTATTGCAGCTGACAGACAGGCAGACCACACTTAACGAAGAAATGGGCGGAATATGGATAAATGAAATCGCTTGCACTGGAGCGATTTCACCTAATAACTAAAAAAGCACTCGGAGAGCGCAGACCTCCGCCAAGCATATAAAGCAATGTTAATGAAAATTTCAAAGTGATCTAGAATCCAGGATTCCTTCCGAATCAACCCCAAAATTGAATCACTTGTAGTTTTTGCCATTCCCGACATTCCCTGAAAATTTCAGAAAGATCCTTCGATAACTATTTGAGTTATCTTGCTAACACACAGACAGACAAACAAACTCTGGCAAAAACATAACCTCCTTGGCGGAGGTAATAATATGCTCTGTCATCACTACAGTAAGACAACTATAATTCATTCTACAACATAACCCAAAGTACCAACTTAGTCATGAAAGAGTTTGGACACCAAAATGTAATGCTAGCATTAGTCTGATATATATAAAAGTCACATCATATAATATATCATAGAACTTGCTAGGGTGCCCCTCATCCATAGCAGGGGGGTGCCAAAACAATGTTCAACTTCAGGTCATAAAAAGTGCAAGGCTTAAATTGAATTTTAAGTCAACTGACAGCACAATGTTAAAGATTCATGAGATACCAAGTTGTCTCTGTTGGTGTAATGCACCATCCAGCCTTCACGAAGAACTGCGCCGGTCTTACCCTTCGTGTGACGAACTGACTGGACAACCCTCTGGAGTGGAATATTACAACTCTGCGCCGTGCTGCACACATAACAACACAACTCAATCTCCCACCACTGTGCCACAGTGCAATCAATAAGTCAATGTAATAAACAAAGAAATTAACTAAATAAGTCAGTTAGTAAGTGTTTTGTATAACGTGTTATGTGTTAACACTAGTCTAACTCAAACCCATGCAGTATGTTAGTACAACAACAGGCATCTAAAGACTTTGTGATGAAGACAACCGAAGGTTAGCTAACCCAATGGCTAATCTGTACACGAAAAACTTGCCCTAAGCAATCGGGCAGTTTCAAATATAACCAGTCTTAAATATTGCGGTTGACCGTCATGCTGAACGTGAACATAGTGTTCAACATGGACCACCCTTTACTGCAATGACTGAGACTAACTGTTTCCAAAATTGCCCAACTGGTCGATCTACGTAAAAAACGTATATTCAAACTTTTAATGTGCTACACAGTAAAATTTTGACATAAAAATGTTTAGAATTTAAAACATAAGTCATGCTGGAGACCTGAGAGATGGTCTGATAGGTGTATCCTGTTCGTCGTCCTCAGTGAGACAACTCTCTCGGTCGTCAGCATCCAAGGGTAGCGGTGTACTTGGTAGCTCACTGAATTCAGTTGATGAGGCTTGAGACACTCGGTCACCATTCATCACACTTCCCTCATCTGCTGCCATATTCCCATCACAACAATTACACACTTTACACAGCCATCCTAACACTGCTCTGTTGTATTCTGCCCTACGGACAGGTTCACGTTCTCCATCGACACCATCTTGCCCGCTCCTGTGCCAGCTCCTTAAGTTGTAAATAATCCATGTCCTCGTCACTTGTCTCTAGTAGACAGCTCAGTAGCATTTCTTTTGGTCTTCCTCTTCCCTTCTTCGACCTTCTAACACCGTTCTCGCCAAAGAACCATGACATCCTAATAGGCCGCTGATAAACAACATTTGGGGAACCTCGACGACGTCGACGTGTCAATTTTCAGTTCCAAAAGTTAAAGGTCAAGCTAACTGGACATCAAAAAAGTCGAGAAAATGACGTTATCTTATAGCTTGCATGAACATAACTTGGCCTGAATTACTGCGACATGCACAATGTCCAGCAAACTTAGTGGGTGTGGTCATTTCTGACCGATAGAACGCAGCAGATTGCCTACAGTAATCATCTGTCTTCTGTGCAATCAGTACTATTTGGGGTTCCGCAAGGATCCATACTGGGCCCGCTGTTGTGCGTTCTGTACACAGCTGAGTTGGCCCTGGTCGTTGACTGTCATGGCCTCAGCCTGCACCAGTATGCCGATGACATGCAGGTTTACATCAGCACACCGGCTGGTGACGCTGAGGCTGCCGTCCGACGTCTTTCTGCATATCTCATCAACATTGAGGCATGGTTGAAGGCCAGCCGACTTCGACTGAACCCCACCAAGACCCAGGTGATGTGGTTGGGATCTCCACAGCAGCTGGCAAAAGTCAATGTTTCGAAGTTTCCAGTGGCGTCGGCACATATCAACGTCTCGGAGACGGCGCATAACCTCGACGTCAACGTCGACAGCCAGCTGATGCTGTCTGCACAGATGTCCGCCATGTGTCGCAGTCGCTATTACCAGCTTCGGCAGCTCCGACCGCTTGTCAGATCGATGTCATCTGACGCTGTCAAGACGCTGGTCCAGGCGTTCATTTCATGTCGCCTGGACCACTTTTCTCACTGGACCACTTTTCTCACTCGCTTTTCTACTGCATCACAGATGGTCAGATGAGCAGGCCGCAGTCTGTACAGAATGCAGCTGCACTGTTGGCGTAACGGATTAGTCGGTGTTTAGCCTACTGGCCCACTAGACTCCTATATTTACTCACTCAAGAGCCAAAAAACACAGTCTAAAGTTTTCAGCCAAAATTATAATACAATAACGATCAACAATAAACAGAAAAACAATGAATTAACAATCGAAAAAAGCAATCCGAACATAACATGGCCAACAAACAAAAACCATCATGCTGGTCTCCCGGCCACACAACCTCTACTCCCTAACTATCCGTGTTCAGTCAGCTCATTGATTCGTGACTGACCATCAGCACGTAGGCCATATAGTAAGCAAGAGACTGTCTATCCGTGACAGTTGGTTTCCAGCGCTCGACACTGTGACCATATAATGCCGATGCTACAGGAGCTGCACTGGCTTCCAGTTCTACGTCGGGTGGACTTCAAGATGGCCACCCTGGTCTACTTGGCACTGTCCGGCATGGCTCCAGCATACCTGGCCGCCGACTGTCAGCTGATCTCTGGCGAAAATCGTCGTCAGCTGCGTTCTGCCAACTCAAGGACATGTGTCGTCAGACGGACCTACGGCAGTTACGGAGCCAGATGCTTTGCTGCTGCAGGTCCAAAGCTGTGGAACAAACTTCCAGCACATCTGAGACAAACTGACATTAACTTCGAACAGTTCAAGTGGCTGCTGAAAACACTTTTGTTCGGTTGTTGACAGCAGCGTATTGTGGCTAACTGTTAAATTGTGCCTCTTAAGTTATCTTACTTACTTACTTACGTCATGTCAGAAAATTCCAATGATTGAACAACAGCAAATGTAGAGATGAATGATAATCAGAAAGGCTACATATACAAGCAGCATTATTTACCCGACTGAGCATAACTAGCGTATCTTGAGTATCCCTGGCAGTCTTTTGGCACCAGCGCAGCACATTTCTTGTGGCAATTAAATTTACAATCTGCAACAGGCAAGTAAACAGAGTATTTTTAAAGATGTTGCACCAAAAACTGCACTGTAATAGCTGTTCTTTGCCAATACTACTCCATTTATTTTTTATTTACTTTTACACTAAGGGGTGAAATACTGCAAAGGAGTAAAAGCAAATTTGGGTTAAACCTGGGAAAATTGCACAAAGGCATGTTCAGCAGCACTGCCTAGTAAACATGTGTAATTAATACGATACGATATAAAATACATGGAAATTCTGACCTTTACACTGTAAGCCCTGGCGAAACAAGCCCTTGAGCAGTCTCTTGCAGTGCTGGCAGACTGTAGGCTTCTTGTAGTTGTGCATAACAAAGGTGTGCGGAACACGGAGGCTTGAACCATGGTTACGCTCCATCCACATCACTTCGCCACCCTGACCAGCCCAGGACTTGCTGCGTAGGCTCGGCTCTTCTGAGGACATGGTTGATAAGGTCGGACCAGCCACGGTCACCTCAAAAAACACAGAAAAATTTCCCACTTTTTCGTTTTCTTTAGCCATGCATTTACACACATATTCATAAACAAAAAATGTACATATTCGTACAGCACTGAAATACTACACTTCCAAAGGCACTAACGATCACCGACTAAATCATCTTGCCTATCTAAGACATTAACTTGAAAGCAAGTTCACCAATAATCATGAAATTATTTACTGATCTGCTTGTAGCCGAGAATAACGTATGCTTATTTAGCTGCATAATATTCATCAAAAACAATTGCTTATTGTTACTTCGTGATATGCTATGCCTATTGATCTATATAAACATTATATTAACCTACCTAGTCACGCTGTAGGCCTATGCCATATTGTTTAGTCCATAGGCTACGGTGATTTCATCTGCTTTCTGTCAAATGTCAAAATAAAGACAATGAATGAATGAATGAAAACGACAACAAAAAACTACCTGTACCTCGATACAAACTAATAATAATGCTCTATCATTTGTTAGATTTTGATTTGTCAAAAGTGTTTCTACTTTGAGAATCGCAGGTTTAAATTTTGTGAAGCCGAAAGTGAAAAACGATTAAAAAATATGACCCCCCAAAACCTCCAGGGGAAGGGAGCCAGGGTTGGCAGCCCGGTTGGATATGATAGTGACCATAAACCTTGACCCACGTACACAACTAGAACTTTGTGGACAATGCTCCGAAATAATTACAATTGTTGGAAATTTTGTGAAAAATTGTACATACAGAAACTGGGCTACACTTAGGGGGGCGGGCGATTTGTGAAAAATGCACCCAATGTTCAAAATTTAGATCACCACATTAACAATACTGGCCCACAGCCAACAATCTGATGCAACACTGTTGAAGCCTACTTGAGCAGTGGAAGGCGATGAACCAGGTATGGGTGTTGCAGCTGACGATCGATTGCCACTAACACCAGCTTCAGTGGCAGACGGCAGTCGGTAGCACTGTCCACGACGATTGTTGCTACAATTTTTAGGGATCTTATACGCGCACCGTTTGTGGTAACTTAACCCACAACCTAAATGAGCAACACATAAACAGATCACAGTAATGTGAAATAATGAAATAACAGTCTCAGAATAATAAGCAAGGTTCCTTCATTACTGGGGAACTCAGCAGAGCTTCAGCAAAAAAAAACAGTATAAGCACAATCTCCCACCGCACTCTACTCAAATGCAAAATTTTGACTTCCGATCTGACAGAACGAAGAAAACTCATTATTAGTAATGATCAACCCAAGTCGGTCACCCAATTAGATAAATATGGCATTGATTTTGACATTCAGAAAAATGTCATGTCTTAGGGCTGGTTTCTGGATCTGTTAGTTAACTGATCAGTTAGCAAACCGTCTGTTAACTGTAACTCGCTAGTTAAGTTTGTGCGCGTTTCTGAACAAAATCTGACTGGCTGTCAGCTAACTGAGCGGTAATATAGTTGCTTAGCAACGATGCACACGACACTTATCGCTTCCGCCTAGCCACTAGGCCGTGGCCTAGCGCAGGCGGGCATAATGAATATTAATGAGCGCAAGCGCTCCTCAGCCAGCGCATGAGCCAGCCAAGCAATATGCGGACAGCCATTTTGTCCTTTCATCAAAAAATGGATTTTGTAGTAAAATTTGTAGCAGCAAACGTCTCCTCGTGCGTTTTGAAGACAATGCTATATACGGTAAAATCGTTTTATAGTATCACATCCTTCAATTAACTGCTTGCAAAATGGTACAAAAGTTGCGTTAAATACGACAACTACGATCGACGGTTAGCTAACTGCCCGATGTTGGCCACTTAATTTGACAGCCATTTTGATCTTTGGTTAGTGCAACGGGAAACGCGAGTTATGTAAATCTGTCAGTTAACACTAACTTGACCGGCCAGTTAAGATCCAGAAACCGGCCCTTAGTGCTATTACCAATAGTTTACATCTGGAGACCAGCCTAACCAAAGCTCTGAAATTAATCCAGTTGACATTAGTCAACTCCACTGAGAACTCAAAAAAAGTAATAGACAGAAATGATTTCCACAACTAATACAACATACCTGTTACGAATTACTGAATAAATTACACAGAATGATAACCAAATTTAACAGGCTAAAAATCGATTAAACCACAGATATACATTGCCAACACTGAATGGCATTAATAATGTATTCACCTTCACACTTCAGTCCCTGCTTCACGAGTCCAAAGAGCATCTCTCCGCAGAAATCACAGAAATGCGGAGACTTGTACGAGTGAACGTGAAGGTTGTGAGGCCGTATCTCCAACTCTTCCGGAGCAGTTTCAGCTGAAGTATAATTACATTCAGTTACTTAAAAACAGTGACAGACATAAGAAAGAAAGCATCACTGGTGCACTGGTGCTGTTTCAGAACAGCTGGGACAAAAAGAAATGCACACATCGGAAAAAACGCTAGTTAAATACACATTCGCTAAGTTCACAAAATAACACATATGAAATTTTCAAAGCTCAGAAGCTTCACAGTTATGTATCACATAGAGTACTAGTTGCTAAAAACACAGATGACACAGAAGAGACCAACATGTGCAGTGGTCTAGTGGAAGGGTAATGGACATGTTTCCATCAAATGTCAGTCTTCACCGAATTCACCGAATTCATCGAAGCCACCAGTATTACTGATGGCACGAGAAAGTACACGCAAAGCCATATAACACTTACTATCACAAATAACTGTTTAAATTATCTTTGCGTTTCCGATTCCAATTAACGTTTCAAACAACTTTTGAATTGATTTACTGTAGTGCTGTTAACACACGCACATCAGACAGTGCATTCCAGCTATCGATAACTCTATTGCTAAACATAAACTTTCTCAAATCTAATCTACTGCATTTTTATATAGTTTCTTTGAATGACCTCTTCTTTGACCTTCATCATACGTAAAGAATACGTCTGACTGCAAGTTATGACAACCATTAATATTTTAAATATTTCTAGTAAATCGCTCCTATGCTTTCTTTTTTTCTAATATCATTAAATTAATTTTTTTACATGCAGCAAATCTAAGGTCTGTTAACTGCAGTCATGACAAAAGTAAATATCAATGGCATACTGTATAGTCTCACTAGAATAATATGCACAGCTTCTTACCAGAGAGCACAACTTCTATCAGTGAATTTTCCTTAATCTTATCCGCAGTCGTTAAAACACCGTCGATGAGTCGCAAAACGTTGGGATTAAATGCATCATGCAAGAACAGAAGAATTCGATGCTGCAGATGATAGAAGCCATGTTCAGGATACTACACAAATCCATTAGTCATCATAAAAATATACAGTAATCTGACAATATTATCGCTGCTTATTGTGCAGGCATTCAAACGAAAGTTTCAGTTCCCTTTACTGAAAATTCATTCTTGAATGTAAAAGCCAAAATAAATAACCAGTCTTATTATGGTAATGCCACAAGCATAATGGCATGCTTTTCAGTCAACTTTTTGTAAGTTCGCATTCATTATTGGTTAAAATGACATAAAATTCATTTCTTCGGAATTCTTCCTGAAAGTCACACTTAATGCTGTGTGCCATGGCTACTGGCAAGGTACGATCTCCCATACACCATTTATTTCAAACAATCACTGACAGATCCGGTGGAAGGCCCCCCCGCACACCCTGGCTGGGGGGCCTCACGTATGCTCAGGGGCCTCATGCTAGATGAGAAAAAATTTTCCAGTTTAAAAAAATATGTTCATAATATACAATAAATAAACATGTGGAAAGTTTACCCAAAGTAGACTAGTCTATTACTTTTCATTACAGTAGCCTACTATAATCTGTGACGTATTGTGGCCTATAGACGTCATTTTTTAAAAGACGACACAAATTGTATCTGATTTTTTGCGTTTCAAATTTTTTTTAAAGTGGGCAAATTTGCGACTTTTAGTGAACGTCCAAAAGCCAATTTGTTTCAGCTTCAGGGGGGCTTCACCCTCCTGACTCCCTAACCAGGGGCTCTGCCCCTGGACCCTGCTGGGGGCTCCACCCCCAGACCCCCTAGGGGCCTCACACTTGTATTTGGGGGGACCTCTAACTCTCTAACGCTGGCACTGATCACTGGCCAGGAGTCTTCAACTTGCCGAAGTTTGACCATACCCTCAACAACGAAAAACGGTAAACATTATTATCAGTCCAGGTCGGACTGACACCAGATTTTATTTTCAGTCCGGATATGGACTGATGGCAAATTTTATTTTCAGTGTGAATTAAAATGAGTACTTATGGCAGATTATGTCATCATTTCAGGCACTGCTTGTTGGCAAAGTTGATCAGCAGTCCACTTAAGACTCCAGACCACACTAATTGTGCCGATACGGCACTTGACGGCTTTGCTTACTTTTAACACTGCCATTAGCAAATCCAATTCTTGTCCGCTGCACTTACGGTAATCCCTTGAATGACTGCCATGTTTCAAGAATAACTTTTGCATAGCATACATACCCAGGGTAGCCGCCACTCATTTAGTTGTCCCGGCTACTCACAGCAGAAGGTATGATGCTGCAGTGTAGGTATGGTGATAGAGCCAGCTGATGCGCTGTTGTCTCGGTTGGTCAATTTACTGTCATTTTCATTGTTATTTTATTAATTGTCACCTTGACTTCCAGTTACTGCTTGTAACTCAATATTAAACTTGCATTCAAACAATTCTGCAGTAGCATAAAAATTAGATGACATAGCTAAGTCAGTAAATTGCTGGTTCGTAGCGTTGCACCGACTGCCCGACGTACTCAGACTTTGTGCCTTTAGCCTGACTACTATAGCTACACGGACTGATAATAAAATCTGATGTCAGTCCAGCCCAGAATGATAATAACTTTTTCGAAGAAAGATAGAAAGTAAGAGCTGCGTGTATAACGTATTATGATTTTCTATGAATTCAGGAGCCTAACTGCGAGATTACTGAAGAAAAAATCAGACACCAGCAATGATTGTGGTTGAAGTTCGAATTAAATAGTAAAAATCTATCAATACTGCAAATATAAAACCACAAAAACCCGCACATTTCTGTCGAGGAAGGCGAACGCGATATCTCGCAGCATTTCCGTGGTGAGACGACCGTCGTAGGCCCCCAGGTCAACACGCACCGACTCGCGGACCAGTCCTATCTTCATCGCAAACGTCAACGAAACCTGCTGGCCGCCATTCATAACCACCGCCATCGCCAACACACGTTGTCCTTCGTCCGTTCACAACTAAACTATCATTGTATTTGCGTTAGTTTACTAAAAAAACAAATAACTATTCCTATCGCTACTCAGTTTTGTTTACTTGATAACATGACGTCATTAAACTTCCGGTCGCGCCCAGTGATGATTCCGCGCAGAAACATGACTCACGCTCTTTCTTATGGCTATGACACACGAGCGAATGGCGACACGACCTACATGACGTCAAGAGTCAAGACCAACTGACGTCATGCGGCTCATGTGTCGCGGGGTTCAACATCAGGATTTATGGACGATTTTAAGCTTCCAGCACGATTCGACGCAGGAAGTAATTTAAACTCGAAGCACAGTGCAGTTGTCAGAAAATAGCACTAAAAGGAAACGTATATTGCTCCTTTCAATATTTTCTTTCTGGTCGATTTCTGCTCTCTTCTCAGTTTGACATTAGGTATGAAATTTCTGGAATTCTTCCAACTTAACGTACTTTTAATGTCATGAAATGCAGCTTCCTCATCTGCACAACAGAGCATCTCAAAGCTTACTCTAACCATCAATTTTACGCTGACGAGTAACAATATGAGAATTATTTTATTTTGTTGCATTTATGACACATCACCTTCTTTATTTTCACAATCCTATAGCCTATATCACTAATTCTTTCCTTATTTACAACTACACGGTGTTTTATAAAAGAACCCCTTTTTCTCTCTTTGATAATTCACTCTAATGATGATCAATGTATATGAAATTTTTACCAGCTGTAGCTGAAGAAATACAAATTCAAAATATTTTAACAAAATATGGCAGTTGATTAAATATTCTTTGCTAGTCGTGACGTAACGCTGACGTCATAATGTGTCACGGGTACAAGCTGCTGGTCTCAAATGGTGCTGTGTCAGTTGCTACCCTGCTCCGACGGTAAAAAAAATCTGGTTCACTGATGACAAATTTTTTGAAGTTTTACAGTTGCAACCACTAAAAACGTGCAAACCGATCGCATTTACATGTCTGTGGGAATAGCTGGAGTTTTCACATGTTCGAGCAAGACAGTGCACTAGCACACCAAGCTTGCAAAATGGTTGCATTTTTGGATTGCAAGACGCCTGATTTCATGTCCCCATGTTGCTCAGTGTTGACAGGATAAACATTTTTCATTAGCGAACCAGATAAGGTTCACCATCGGAGCAGGGTAGCAACTGACAGCACCAGTTGAGACTAGCAAGTTTGTACCTGTGACACATTATGACGTCAGAGTTACATCACAACTAGCAAAAGAATATTTAATCAACTACCACATTTTGTTCAATGTTTTGAATGAGTATTTCTTCAGCTACAACTGGTAAAAATTATTGGTTGTCATTTGAAAGGGGTCCTTTTTATGAAACACCGTGTAGTGGTGAGCAAGCTGTTAAAAATACATTGTGCAAATGTCAACTCAGCCTCCTACCCTCAGTGGAATGGGAAATGGGTAGTAGCACATGGGATACAGGGTCTGTTGTACAAGATTACAGCAGTGGCATGTCTGCTGGCTGCTCTTAGAATACAATTGTTCACTGGAAATGGATGGTCAGGCAGTGTTATGCCAGAACCCACTTCCAAGATAAAATCATGAACTCACTAATAGTAGACCTAATAAAAAAGTAACAGCAGGCCTATCCACACATGAGGAATTAAATGAATAACACAGAGTGAAACAACAGAATAAAAGTGCAGTAATGTTTAGAAAATTGGCACTAAAATAAAATGAAAAGCTTTCACATGTAACTGTAGCAACATTCTAACACAGTATGAAATAGAAGCAGCGCAGAAAAGCAAACGTGCAAATGCAGTATGCTGTTAGAAATTTCAATCTCAACCAAGTTATGAATGAACATCACTTGATAATAACTAATGACCACAAAACACAATGTTAAAAGATTATGACACTTGGAAAAAACACTAACATATAGTGTAAAACACGACTTCTTTTTGAAACCCTGCATAGCCGTAAACATGTGAAAGTCTGACCAAGATTTTACAAGATAATGCAGTTACATAAAATAAGTGATATGGCCACTACCATAGCACTACTACCTTATTGCAGATTGCAGTGCAAGTAATTAAAAAAGGTTGAACGAAAATAAAACATCGTACTGATATTGTAGAAATACTGTACTGATATAAAGGCATGGATTATATACTGCAATCATGATACTGTACATTCTCGACATTTCCAAAACAGTTAAAACATAACTCTGGTACCACATGGTCATAGATCGGCAACAACAAAGCAGATAAAATTGAGCAACAAAACACAATTATTAAGACACAACTCTTTATCACTTACATAAAGTGTCTGCCAGGAACACCCGACACTGTCAACTCTAATAGTCCCCGGAACAGTCGCCATTCGCCACTGCTAAGGCCTCAGACCGCAACCAGCCATTAAGTTAGAAGTCTCGGACCGCTAAAGTTCCACGCCACTGCCACCGGTAAGCTAGCGGTTATAGCGGTTTAGCAAAAAAATAAATCAAACAATGTTGTGCTCACACTGTTGTAAGCAGAGACGCCAGCGTGAATGTGCATGTCCTCATCAGTCGTCACAGTTCTGCAGTGTATTATAGGAGTTACTAACAAAAGTAGTGAGTGAGTATGTAGAGTTTAACATCCAACCTGACACAGTATAGGTCAATTAGGAGGACAGCCTTTACAGGCAATGCACATACACACACATACTAATGGAACACAAAGTTTAACTTTTACAGAAAAACCTACCATGAAAAACAAAACACAAAGAACGACCTAAACCTAAAACTGTAAAAACTGCCGATTTTAACTGTGCATATGTATCAATAACGGCAGTTCTAATAATCTTCCCTGTTATCCTCCAGACAGTCATCAATCTAACAATGTTGCCTATTGGAGGACTCCACATGAAAACGCTGGTAATTCATCTGTACGTCATTAAGAATCATGTAAAAGTTTTGCTTTCCGGTCTCCAAAATTACTACCGGTGACAGACGTCTTAGTGGTTTAAAGCCTTAGCAAACAGTTCCGGGGACAAAAGTCTAATGCAACTAAACACACGCAGACTCAGTAACGACCAAACACTGCCTCTTGGCAATTACTATAACTCCAAAATACGCACAAACACAAAACATATGAAAGACAATATATGCATAGATTAGCTAAACACTCCAAACCAAACAGCTGGCAGATGACCAGAGACCAGTAGATGAAAGGCTGGTATTTCTTTACTTGAACGCGGGCGATATTAACAAAGCAACAACAACAGAGCCAAAATCAAGTCATACAAAGCAAACTACATGAACTGTACTCTCTACAGAGATGCTCAAACCACTCGGTCAATAACTGGCAAACATTAAGCAATAAAAGGTCAACAGAGTTCACACTGATTCAGTGCCAAAAAACCCGCAGCTTTTTATTGGGGTGCAGTTTCTTTTTCCCACATATGCTTTCCAGGCTGGTAAAGAACTTCTGTCAGTAAAAGCAACCAACAGCAAATTTAAACTGATACACTTTGTACAAAATCAAAGAACGTTCAATTCCAACTGCCACAATTTTCCAGCACACAAACCATTTTCCGGCATTTTTTCATTAATGGATAATAAATACAGAATTCTCCAGACTTTCTCAGATTTTCAAAGAATGAGAACCACGTCGACAAAAGCTCAGTTTTTCACACCACAGTCCCGGGTCGGGTTGGACAATATGTATCAGGATTATTACTATGTATATGATGTGTTTTGGTTACTACTGGTGAAGAAAAAGGCTGACAACTGAAAAACACAAACACGATTAGTTATCCCTGTAAATTAAGAAGCCTGTAAACATGTCCCATTTTGGCACATTTTGTGAAAAATCAGAAAATAAACAGTCATTGTAACCACATGCCAAGTTATAAAAAAATAGAACAGTAGATTCTGAAAGTACTGTAAATCAACAATTTCACAAAATTCTACATAATATATAGTTCACTCGTTAATGCCTTTAATAAGGCAAGTACGGTGGCAGAAGCTGCAATATGCATGCAGTAAACACAATGGCTGAATGTACACAGTGTCCCAAAAATTAGCGGCCCCCTACAGATAATTTAGTTTAAAATGGTTAATACCTGACAGATCTGTGCAAAAAATTTGAAAAAGTCATTGAGACAATCATTCTGAACTTGTCGTTACTGTTTGAGCTCAAAGTGGCCACTTTTGGCCTCGATGCAAGCTCTTAGTCTAAGGTGGGTACGCTGCTGCTTGATCCTTTTGTGTGACCACAGTGTACGATATTTCGTTGAAAACCATAAACTACAAACCAAATTGGGTGCATTTGAAGCAGGGGGGCTGCTAATTTTGGGACACGGCGAATAACTTAAACCACTGTGATAACGACAACAATTGGAACTCTTAACACAAGCTTAACAATGAAGCCTAAAAACTTAGACCTAGAAGACATACCCAAAGTGACAACAAGTGATAGGTCTTTTGATATGAGTCGAAATCGCTGACTGCTGTTGCCCCTGGGGCTCCAGTGTCATAAGTAGACAGGTGCAAGTTTTTGCAAGATGGTACTGACAAGCAGTTAAGTTCAATTTTTGGCTAGGGGAGGTGTTCAACCCCCAAATCTTCTCTCCCTACTGGAATTTAGGAACCTCATCTAACACAATGTGTCACTGGACGCGCACAAATGTACCTCCTACCAAGTGGCATGAACATCCAGAAAATCGTTTAACCACGATGCGTGACAGATGACAGACAACACTATGGAGAAATGGGTAACGAAATGCTAGAATGATTTCACCAAATAATAACACAAAAATCGTGCACACTCTTCAAGCAATATCAATAACACATCGTTCATAAAAATATACGTGCACAATAGAAGATTTATCAGTCGACATAATCGGTCATCAGCAGCACATAATTACTGACATCCAGAATAGGACGGCTTATAAAATAATTCAGTCTCCATTTACTTTGGCGTGACTTCTCACTTTAAAAAACTACACAAAAAATATGACAAATGATGACGTGATTTCAAGCATTTTCAACATTAACACCACCCTAATATGCAGGGCAGCAAGAAGCTGACGCAAACATACTGCAGAATTATATTATTATTTAAACAAAGAAAAGTTAAAGGATAGACGTGTATAATGGCAAAGCAATATACACGTACCATATTTCAAGGTCGTGGACAAATAGCAGCAGCTATGGAGACGGATGATTTGCTGCTGCAGGTCCGAGGCTGTGGAACAGTCTGCCAGCTCATTTGAGACAAACTGACATTAACTTTGAACAGTTTAAACGGCAGTTAAAGACATTTTTGTTCGGGCGTCAAGAGCGCGGCGCATTGTGGCTATTGTTAAATTGCGCCTTCTAAATAATCTTACTTACTTACTTACTAACTTACAAATACTAGATGTAAATAAAAACGATGTAGTCGATTTGACACCGTAACTACTGTCAATTGTGGCGGAGTTTTCGCTGAGCCTGCTGTAATAGATTATCAAAGTCGTCATCGCCGTCTTTGGATGGCGGTGAATATGACGGTGGATAAGCCATTTCCTCTTCCCATTCCATGTCTCCATCTGTGAAAAAAACAAAGTCACGTGCTGATCCCCGTTTTAACACGTGTGCGATTCTGGTTGCAAACAGGTATCATCTAATGATGAAAGGTCATCTTCCTGTTGAAAACTGGCCTACAATTTATTAGTACTAAAACGTCGAAAACTAGAGCAATGCGCCGAACCTGAACTTTGAAGCAAAAATAAAAACGTTGTTTTCTGAAAGACAGTGCTTTTTGTTTCCGCTGCTTTTCACTCATAGCGTTGCCTTTTGTAATGTCTAAGCACAATGAGATAGACATTTTGTCACTGTGATGAACCTTTTAACAGTGGTAATTGTTTTAATCATGTTTAATTCATTAAAGCATTAGCTTTTGATCATCTGACGTTTCCAGAAAACACCAAATCACACACTAACTTTACCGTGCAAGCAGATATAGCAAAAATTCTGAATACAAGCTCAAACCAGCTCGCACGAATTAACAAAGATCGAGTTTTGCAATGATGATGTTCAAATTCCTAGAAGCTGTTACTGTTAAATTGTGCTAATAACCCAAAATTGACACACACGGAAGTTACAACAAGAACGGAAATAAGGAATAAGAAAGCATGTAGGCAACAACTGAAACAGAAACTGTGTAATCGGATACAGAACGCACCAAGATCAGCATAGTTGGATTTACAGAACTGACGTCGACCACCAAAACTGAAATCAAACGCCTCGCAACCGGGCACCGTTCTTCCTTCTGCATCACCGGCAAACAATCTCATCATGCAACAATGAAACGTACAACTACAGTATACAACTATCTGACCAGAAAGATGTACTCATAATCAAAATTAATGCGCACAACCAGTACACAAAATTGGAAAGATCAAATGCAAGAGCAGTCACTAGTGGCACGTGGTGGGGATAAAAAAATATTAGCAAAGTAAAATGTCTTGAGACGGCAGTTGACTGATATTTGAAGAGATGGTATTCCAGATTTGTCAAGCAGCACCACTGACAAAAATTGACCTACTGATGGACAGCATAAAGCCTGGACCATCATATGCTACTGATTCTGAAATAATCTTGCAAGGCTATGGATCTTACCACTTCATTAAAAAAATCCAAGATTCCATTGATGACATAAATACCTATAGCAAATTTAACAAACTTGTAAACAAAGTCACTTAATAATAATTTTCAAACAGACTTTCAAAGGCACAGAATAGTCATCATAAATGTGACAAGTTCTGATGTGTTACAAACCACATTTAATGACTTGAACACATTTATATATTCAGATAGTAAAAATGCCGTTTTCATTTGCAGAAATAGTTTACTGATGCAGGTACATGATAATAAACTTATGCATAAGCTACAACGACCATTACACACAACCACGAAAAGTCATTTACAACAACATAAACATGCTCAATACAAACAATCAGAAAAAGTCACAGATAAAATAAGATATTCACAAGAATTTGAACTTACTTTCAATAGCACGAAAAGCATCGTCAGCATGACGAAAAGTAACGAAGCCATAATTGTCCCTATTAGCAAACAATGCACAGCAACTTTTCTCAGTATACGAATGCATCACAAAAGGAATGAACAAACTGGCTCAATAAACATCTGCTAACAGCCAAAAAATGAACTTCACATCCGAAATTGACTCTTACAATTGGCAACAAGAGCCCAGCTGTCGCTAGGGGAAGCTGACTGCATTGCTCGTACCTGAAGGCCTGTATATGCAAACATAGCTTCTTATTTATCTACACGGTAGGCCAAAAAAACTGTGGCACTTTACTTTTGTTCATATCTTCACCAATTACTGACCCATTTTCATAATTTTTTACTAGCACACTCTGCACAGAATAATACTTAACAATGTTTTAAAAGACACAAAGACCCGTGGCACATTATTCTGAATCAAAAACTGCATATTTATTCATTTTTGCCAGATAAAAATTCCAATCAGCAAACGCATAATAAATGTTGAGACGAAAGTGAAAAGTACACACCCGTAATTTCTAAAGTGTACACTGCTGTTCACGATCTCACCGAAACGTTTCATTTTCCTACGCAGGTCATGCTTAGTGTAGTCCCAGGGAATTCTTCCAATATAAACCACTTTTCGCTGCTCCTGTGACCACATAAATACCACAAAGTTACTTGTTGACTGGTTTAAGTTGGTCCACAGCAACCGACTTCATACACTGACACACAACTTACACTGTGTTCCCAGAAAACGTCCCACTTTGTCGCTGTCCATATCTTTGCTGAATATTAACCAATTTGCCAAATTTTTTACTGTCACATTCTCGGGACAATTAGCAATAAAGTAGTTGTTAAATATATCCCACCACACATTAACTGACTGCGTCGCAATGCATATATCATTCACTGTGTTTTTGTTTGAAGTGTCTTTCATTTACCAACAGGCTTGCTGCCTATTAATGTTGGTTTATCTTACATTTATATTTCACAAGGTAGTGTAGTGACACAGCTAAAATGTGGTGGGATACTCAATAACCACTTTATTGCTAACTGTCTGCAGAATATGCCAGTAAAAAAAATTTGGAAAATTCATTTGTGCTTGCTGCTGAGTAACGGTATACGGACTTCTGTAGTCCGTGCATCCACAGTTGCATTTTAACAAATGCCGTAGCTTATCTTACCTTACACCATGCGGTGGCTTTATTACCCAATCTAAGCCTCTAATTCCAAAACTGTAAGAAGCACTTTTGGTAATAAATTGTGTAAGCACCATTGTGTCAAGTACCTGGACCTAAACTGTTACTGAAAAGCACACTGAAAGGCCGACAAACCATATTTCTGTCGCTGAATTTCCTTTTCACCGAATTCCTTTCATTTGAGCTTGTTCGATCACGCAATCTTCCCCTATATAAAATACACAATGAATATATAAAAATAAAAGCAGGATCCCGCTAATATTAGATAACACTTACAAATGCTAGACTGCTTCTGCGCAAGTCCCAAGGCCAACATCTAGTTAGACGAGACAAATGAGGCCATGCCAAAGCAGAGATCGTTAAATCAGCATAATGCCTGTGCTACTTTGGCGACTATCGCAGATATGTTCCATCCAAAAATATGAGAACCTGGCAGAACTGCTAATCTCATCAAAGCACTTGTCTCAACAACCATAACAAGCTTTGCAAGTGAAGACAAGAAATTTGAGCTAATGCTCATGAGATGCACAAAAGCCTACAGCAGTTCCTATTCGCAAAAATCATCGATGTTGATACAACTAAAAAGCTTGTCACTAGTGCTTGTTGTGATAAACAGCATGGCCATGCCTATCTGCAACTGTTTTCACGAAAAACTGGCCAACAACGGTAAAATAACGACTTTTGCAGGGAGTACCGCTATTAGATGCCCTTGTGCTCAGGTTTCCTTGAACGTAGAAAATTGAGACTTGGACCGTCGATGTCTACGTTCAATGCTGAAAATTTCATATCTAGCTTGTTCTTGTCTATCTCAATTGATTTCGGTGCAATTCGCTCTTGAAATGTGTCTCGCAGCACGAAATCGTCAAAAAATCCATAAAAACCCATTTTTGGTGTTCAAGGTCATCCAAGGTCATTGAATTTGATGGCAATCAAGACTCAAGAGCCAGTGTACGACTTCCTATTAGTGATTAATAGTAAAGTAGGCCCTATCTTGCACTGTTATTGAGATACAGCAACTTATGAGCTAAAAATTTCTCTTACCCCACTCTCATTTAGCACCCTCATTCGAAATGACTATTTCAGAGTTTATGGAAAAGCTTTACGGTTCTTGAAACTAGTCTTCCAGGCAGTCAAAGATAAAGATTTGGTGTTCCTAGCTTGCGCCATTTTTGACTGATCCACCCGTGTGACAGACGGACAGAATTGCGAAGGCTAAGAAGCGCTAAAGCAATCTAGCTGCTTTCGCGCATAACAAGTAACCACGTCGTATATATGGATCTAATCATAATACCTGATAATGATAATGGTTCGCCAAGATTTCTCAGAGTGAAAAGCCACACAAAGAGCTACAAGTGTAGACATGAATGAGAAACATCACCATTATTGAAAACACTCCGATAACTTGTGAACACATACAGTTGTCTAGACACTCCAACACTCAACACACAAATACTGGGGCCAAATCCGTTCGAACTCGAAATAACTGAGCCATGGTGGTGAATTCATTTAGTCCGATGTGCAACTCAAATTTCAAAACTTCATGAAATATACAAAGACAAAGTTCATGTGAGTACAGAAAAAAAATGGCAAACAATAACCGTGACTTACCGGTACCTACGAGAAGATGGAGATCGAACCCAAGACCTCTGCCTGTAACATCTGCGAGACCTTGAACCATGAAATCGAGACCGACTGGAGGACGATGAGCTAAGTACATCAACAGCAAGTGATTCAAGTGAACTAGAACTGTCGAATTAACGCGTTAAAGAATTAAAGCGTATTAAAAAATTAACACACTCAAGTTTACACACACACAAGTTTACTAAATTTTGTAAAGCACGATTTTCGGTATTCCACTAAACAGTGATTATTTGAGGATCGGAAAATATTCAAGTAATTCAAAATGTTTTTGTTGCCATTCTGTCACTACTGTCATGGTCCTGCAACATAGCCATGAATTCACCGATCGTCATTCTAGTCACGCTTTCGATGTAGCCCACTAAAATATCAGC
>Ga0209671_1000859_pt1 | contig 22853 bp, 16 predicted proteins | sample WorMetHERISLAND2_2_FD_187401 | JGI IMG/M metagenome (GOLD analysis project Ga0209671, IMG submission 187401) | Marine gutless worms symbiont microbial communities from Max Planck institute for Marine Microbiology, Germany - Olavius geniculatus... | ecosystem: Host-associated > Annelida >... | reverse complement strand
AATAAATAAATAAAACTTTATCATAGGCCCTACTGTAAGAAAAACAAAGAAAGGTACCATTAACAAACGAATCAATTGACAGCGACGTCGTGGGCTAATAAAAGTTGGGGGAGCAAAAAGTTCCAATTTTCGCACCGACAGCTGCAAATTCTCGACGTAGAAGATCATGGCTGCTCAACATTTCAATTGTGTTCCTACATTTGCGCAAAATGAAAAATCTCGAACCCCAAAATTTGTATTTTTGAAATATTTTCTGATAAGGAGAAAATTTAGAGACGGTAAAGTTAAGGGGCAACTGCCCCTGCTCCCCCCCACCACGACGCTTCTGTTGATCGACATGGCTAGTGCGACGTCGTGTCTAACCGGTCGGAAGATTGAGTTCGAGGATGTCTTTCTCCGAGATGTTGTCGAGATGTTTCATGAGCGCTCGCAGAGTATTGCCATGGGCGGCAATGATCACCTTACGACCTTTCTGCACGCACGCATAGCAACCGCACGACACTGCATAGCAACAGTGCTCAAAGTAGGATTAAACAGATGGAGGAACTCTACTTCCTTCCCCCTTCCATTTTCCCCTTCGCTATCCTTTCTTCTTCGTTTTCATCTTTTTTTCATTTTCCTTCTCTTTTCTTGCCTTCTCTTTCTCTTAGAAGTATGCCCTCTTAAATAGAGCCATAGGTCTGAAAGAGCGCTGTAAGCTCTCACAGCGGGATCTGCAGCGAGGCGGCAATGACATTTGGAGCATTTTGAACTTAAAATCTGAAAACCGGTTGCGGTTGCATTGATTTTAAATTTAGGTAAAACAACCTCACAGACTGAAAATAGGAGATAGGGGAACATCGTTAACCTTTGGCCCCGCGTTCGCCTTACTTTGGCCGTCGCATAGCACAAAACTCGCCCACGATAATACAGAAAGCGTGGCAAATGCAAGCAGATATGTTTTAAAAATTTTGCTCCGTCCCTGTTTTTTTCGCCGCCCGCTGCAACCGGGAGCGCAAATTTTAGACCCAAGTGAGGCGTACCTTGATCTCTGGTACGATGTTGTTCTGCCAAAACGGAACGACACGTTCGACCGTGTCCTTGAGGCATTCCGTCTTCGGTATCAGCTTCTTATCGATGCCCTGTCAAATAACAGTATTACCGTTATCAGAGATGTTAAGACCTCAAAGCCAAAGTTGTATCGAAGCCAAAATTTTGGTCTCGGCCTTCAAACTATGGCTTCGAGTTCAAATTTGGCCTTCAGCATTTGGCTTCAGTCTAGCCTCGGTCATAGTGCTCTGGTTTTGTTAACATCATAAAACCTATGCCGGTAGCTTACGATGTCACAGTCACTTCTATAGTTGTACCTTTGACCTTCGGCCTCAAACAATTGTCTCGATCTTGGCCTTGTATTTCTGGGCTTGGCCTCGTCCTCGGTTTTGGGAGTTTGGCATGGTTGAACCTCACCGCTTATTAAAGGTCACATTAGAAGCTATCAGTTGCAGTTGTGACGTTGTATGGCAATGAGTTGAACATTAGGCCCTCTTATTACGTTTCGAGTCCTGACGTCTCTACAGGTCATCTTGATTTTGATAGCACACAACGGCCTGTTTGCACTGCATAACTACATGCAACTACCATCCAGCGCGACGCAAGCAAAAAGTACGCAACAAACGCAGCAGACGCAAAGGCTGAAACGCAACCAAATTTCAAGCAATCGTCAGCTGCGTTAGCCTACGTCTGTTGCACTGCGCAGCCTATGCTGTGTGCGTTGTGTTAAATGGAAACTCCGTTTATGCTTGCGGTAACGGTGATGATGATGATGATGATGATGATGATGATGTAAACCTTATATCTAGGGTCGTTGCCGGCGTATCTCGGGTCTTTTTCCTCGAGCGGAGGTGGCGGAACGTCGTACGCACGACGCCAGATCTGCACGCGCAAACACACAGACACACAATACTGAACTGGCTGTCAACTCAGCCTCCTACCCTCTACGGGACAAAATACTAGTAACTTGCAGCCGTGGTATGTCTGCTGGATGCACCGCAGATCCAGTTGTTTGCTGGTGTGGGCAAGGTTGACAAGGTTGTGGCTTGGCTTAAATGGTAGCGTCGTTAGACGCGTCAACGAAGTTAATCAACGCCGGGCCCGGTCAGTACTTGGACGGGTGACTGTCGGCAGACGGCTAAAGCATCTCGGTGTGTAACCGGTCACCCAGGTCAACTCAGCCTGGCCATCCCTCCGTGGGTAGCCGCAGTGAGTACGAGCGAAAGCTGGGGCGTAAGCAAGCACACTAGCCGTGTATCCCTTGGACTTGTGGTGTAAACTGGTGTCTGACCGAGGACTGATGAAACGAACATCAGCGCCTCTCATTACGCCTTGAGGCTCAAAAAGGACTATACCAAAGGTTAACGATGTACTTGGCATACTTGACAAATGGACAGAAAGTTTTTTTCATCGCACATTAGCGACCAACAAACAGCCCTTCCAAGATCGATAATTTTCATCTCATCTGAAAGGGTTTATGCGATTTGCTATTAGTGATCGATAGCAACCTTGTGCCTATGGTTGGTGGCGTGGCGTAGTTGGTAGCGCGTTTCGGCTGAAACGAAGTTACTATACGCCGGGCCCGGTTAGTACTGCGATGGGTGACTGCCTGCGGGCAGGTAAACCATCTCGGTGCGAAGCCTGCCAGCTAGGTCGACTCAGCCTTCTGCCCTCAGTGGGACGGTAAAATGAGTAGTAACTCACTCACATGAGTTACGGAAGGTGGGGACCTTGGTACAGCTGACTGGGGTTGCCTAGCCGGCCGCTGCGCCAGCCTGTGTCTGCAGGCTGCGCACGGTGGCCGTGCGGCAGGCGGCTCTGGTTAGTGACGAAAGCGCATTGGAGGCGTGCGCATGCTCGCGATGATGCGCTATACAAATTGACAACCTTTACCTTTACCTTTATCTCTCACACCTTTATCTCTCTCATGCGCCCCGGGCGGCACTGTGCAGGGGGGCGGCATTCGGAGGGGCGAAAATGCAGAATTCGGAAATTGAATTGATGGGAAATGCAGTCCGCCAGCACATTGTAGAGGAAATTCGTCAAGCTAAGTACTTCAGTATTATGTTGACACAACACCAGACTTGGCACACAGAGAACAAATGTCGGAAGTCATCCGATACGTTCACATCCACGAAACGAATGTGGAAATCAAAGAATCATTCACTGACTTCATTGAGATACACGAAAAGACATCAGAAGCACTTGCGACTGAAATCTTGAGCAAATTAGACGCTGATAGTCTGCGCTTTGAAGACTGCCGTGGTCAGACTTACGACAACGCTGCAGTAATGGCCGGGCGTCGAACGGGCGTACAGACAAGAATTCGCGAAAAGAATCCTCGTGCCTTGTACGATCCCTGCGACAGCCATAGCCTGAATCTTGTCGGCGTTCATGCGGCTCACGTAGATCCGGTGATGATCACTTTTTTCGGAACGATTGAGCGAATCTTTACTTTCTTTGCTTCGTTAACACACCCCTGGCAGGTCATGAAGCAGCACGTGGAGCTGGCGATTAAACGTACGTGATTGCGACACCAGATGGAGTTCAAAGTGTGACGCCGTGGAAGCCGTCTGTACGCAAATAGATAGTGTAGTTGATGCTCTGGAGCATCTTCAGGACAACGCTTGTGAGAATTCTGACACTCGAGCTGATGCTGGTATTCTTCTTCGTAACATTCTCACTTATAATTTTCTCGTCTTACTGCCATTCTGGAGATCCGTCCTGCAGACCATCAATCGGATTCAGAAAAAGTTGCAAGATCCAAAGATGAACTTTCGTGATGCGGCTGACGACATACTAAGCCTCAACGAAATCATGAGGACTCGAGGAGAACAGTTCTGTGTGGACGCCACGCAGGACGGGATAAAAAAGTGTGAGGAGTGGAATGTCGAGATCAATCTTCGAACGAGGAAAAGGAAAAAGATGCCAGGATAATTGGAAGCAGATGCAGCTCTTACAGCACAGGAAGAGACAAGGCGAGTGATGAAGTCTGCTCTTGACACAATCGCGGCTGGTTTGGATACTCGGTTTCAACAGCTCGAATATCTGCATAAAACTTTTGGCTTTCTGCTGGACACTGAAACTCTTATGACTGCTGACGCTATTGACCTTGATGACTTGCAGAAAAAATGTACAGATTTTGCGACAGCATTCGCAGACGACGTCGACGGTGCTCGTCTTGTGGATGAAATACAAGACTGTCGAATTCTTGTCAGCAGACGTGTAGGAGTTGACGTAACACCTCTTGGTATCCTCAAGTTCACTGTGTCATTTGGTGGAAATGACGTATTTCCCAACTTGAAAGCGGGACTGCAGATTCTGTTGACAGTGTCTACTTCTGTTGCTGGCTGCGAACGTTCCTTCTCTAAGATGAAACTCATTATGACATATCTCAGGTCAACAATGACGGAAGGTAGATTGACGAACTTAGCAATTCTTTCCATAGGAAGAGAAACAGTTGAGCAGGTTGACTTCACCAAATTGATTGAAAACTTTGCAGCAGTGAGAGCGCGAAAAGTTTTGATTTAGTGGTTCATCGTCCGGTGTACTATGTATGTCTCGCATTGTTGGACTGCGGTGACAGGCAGACCGCAGACTGTCGTGTAACTAGAGCAGAGGCCTTACTGGCCTAGTTAAAAGGTCTGTTTAAAAGCAAAAACTAGTGAATACCGAAGACTGTAATATACGTGTTACGTAACTTTATTCGAACACAGGACACACGCGCAGAAAGTGTGAGCAGCAGTTGTTTTTTGGCAGTTGCAACTGATCAAACTTCAGTTCCATTGCATTACGCAATTACGCTCCCAAATTAGCGTACTGTTCACAGTCCACACCAATGCTATCGTTGTAGTGTTGTACCATAAGAATATCAATTGCCGATCTGACTAGAGGGGGCGGCAACACAGACGTTTGCCCCGGGCGGCAAAAACCCTCTCGCCGCCACTGATCTCTCACCGTTTCCGAGATATGGTCACTTATAGCTTGAAACTTTCCGTTGAAAATTGCTGCAAAACCGCTGCAAACGGAGACATGGTTACTATTGACAGCCTATAGGAAGTCGCCTGCGCCCTATTCTATGGTACAATCGCCGACTCTTTACGACTTACCGTTTAGCCACAACACCGCATGATTGGCATACCACAGTGCGTTATGACCCTTCAAGATCGTCTAATGTCAATGATTTTATGTCATTTGAAAACCAATATGCGACTTCCTAGTAGTGATCAATAGCAACCTAAGCCCTATCTCGCGCAGTTTAGTCTGCTGTGGTGGACGGACGGCGTAACGCTTCTGGTACGTAGTAATGTCAGTTTGACTTTGACTTGTTATTCGCCAGCTTAGCTGCTTGTTAAGTCCCTACAAGGCGCCGTAGCGAGAACAACAACAACAACTAGGCTACTGCTGCTATTACTACTACTACTACTACATTACTTGACCTTGACTTGTTCTTCGCCGTGTTTAGCTGCAGTCTCGGACTTGTTCAGGCCCTGCAGTGCACCGTAGTGACGCTCATTCAGACGGTAGTCGCGGACGACGGGAACCCAGTGAAGTCCCATCGTGTCCTGGATGTAGAACAGCGTCTTGATGGCACGTGACAGGACGCTCGTGAACGCGTAGTCGAACGACAGGCCCTTGTCCTTTAGCATCTGCAGGCGTAGCCAGCCAGGGACATAGATGTAACAAACGTTTTTTGACGTTTTATAAATTCTTGCCACGTTTTTTCGTTTTAAAGTTTTTTTTTAATTTTCTGAACGTTTTTAAAAAAATCGTTTCTTGAAAATTTTACCAAGAACGTCGAGAAGCACCTTCAAGCCACAAAAACAAATTAATAGGTTATATTGGTGGTAGTTTACTAAGTTAGTCTAATGATACTTGGTCTTAGGACCACACGATTGAATTAAAATTGAACTAAGTTCTCTCTCGCTCTACTTCCAGTAATAATACATTTGACAGCATTAGGCATTAAGCTGTTTCAGGCAAAAAGTTAAACCAATAAGGGCTAACGCTTTTTAACGTTTTTTAAACGTTTTTATACTTGCAAGGTTTTTACGTTTTTAACGTTTTTATTTGAATGGAACGTTTTTTTACATTTAGGCCCTATGGCCAAATTGATCCTGAGGTCCGGACCTCTTCCCTTGCGGTTAGAAAGATGACCCCATATAAATCATGCATATCTGCAGATAGAATTTTGCCCCCTACACCACAGTATAGTAGCTTACGGGCTACAGGGTGAAGACCTAGTGTGGCTAAGTGGGGCGGTGGTATGTCTGCTTGCTGCAAACCGCGAGTCCGTCTAATTGTTCGCTGACGCGGGCAATGGATGGCCGCATAGTGCGCTGCGGTATCACTAGCTCATGCCAATCAAATGCCACTTTCGAGACTGTAAAAAGCGCTTCTGGTCTTTAGTCCGTCTCATGCAAGAAGCGCTATAGGAAGTACCGGAAGTACTTTTTACATCACATTTTCATCTCGAGCAAGATCGTGACTTCCGGCAAGTTTTCAGTGTGCCTGGCTAAGGGAAAGATTGATAGAGCCATTTCTGAATGCTCACCTATCCAGTTGTTTCAATCCAAGAAAACCGTGTACCGTAGTAGGAGATTTAATTTTGTCAGCATCGGCAAGGCAAATGCAACAATTTGGCAATACTTTGATTGCCAGTACTTTTAAATAAACACCACCATTTGTGAGACTTTATACATTTAACGCCCTCGTTCGGGGCGACCCCCTTCGAATTTATGGAAAAGCTTTACGGTTCCTGGAACTAGAGTCTTCCAGGCAGCCGACAGTGAAGATTTGGCGATTCTAGCTTGCACCGTTTTTGACTGATCCACCCGTGTGACAGACGGACAGACAGATGGACAGAACTGCGATGGCTAAGACGCGCTACAGCAGTAGCTGCTGTTGCGCGTAAAAACTAAACCGTGTCGGTTCAGTTCAGTTACGCCGCTCTGTACGCGTCTTTGGGATTCTCGCCGGGAAGTCTTTGTGATAGCGTCCATTACAATATGATTGAGCAAAGTAAAAACATCATTTCTGGTTCCGTAGTGGCTTATTCAAGGCACAAATTTACCTTCCCGGCTTTCTTGGCTTCGTCAACACCACTCGTGGCCAAGTCGGCATCGTGCCATCCGCAGAAGCGATTTTCCTGGTTGTATACGCTTTCGCCATGTCGAACCATTATGACCTTGTGAGCCGCAGCAGCTGGAGCCGCCATTTCTGTCACAAACTACTCTACAGGCGCTCCGACACCGATCTTTCCCACCGATGTGACTGTTTTTTGTTGTTGAGTTTTTACGCAAATTTCAGCTAGAAATGTCTCATTGTTCAGCGTAGATGTTTTACAGCGCAGCACGGTTGTGACAGTGACGTCACACGTTACCTTGGCGACGATGACGAAGTCTCCACACGCTGGCAGCCGTTCAGCATCCGTAGGCGTAATTTGTGTTCAACAGCATTTGCTTTAAACTCTTTTACGCGACACTGCTTTAGCCCAAGCGATCCCGCCTATTCCTCCACATCTCGTCGTAGCGTGGTCTGTCGTCTCTCTCTCTCTCTCTCTCTTCCCGTCTGTCACATCTTGTACCCTGCTTAAAGTGTTCTTACTTGATGTGCGTCGCCTATGTAAGTAATGAATCAGTTGGCTTATGAAGTCCAAATTCTAGATTTTTATTTATCATGCAATTCAAATCAGCCTGCAGATTAAGCCTATATTTAATTTCATATTTTAGTATTTCATATTTTTAACAATTAATAGGCAAAATGCAATGCAGCTGGCACTCGACACGTCTTGGCTCGGGGGAAAATGCAGTTGGCAGCACTCAGTCAATGGCCCATCTCGAACCCCCCATAGACGCAAAAATCTTGCAGATATCTCTTATACAAGGCGAGTTATAGCCATTTTGTCCCAAATTTCGTTGTCACGGCAACCAGGGAGGGTCCGGGGTAAAGTTAAATGACACCATTAGATTGGCCATCCCCGAAAACCATACCATAGAACCAAAAATTACGACACTATCTTATACACAGCCAAGGTTATGACCGTTTTTACGCGCGACAGTAGAATGCTTCGCGCGTCTTAGCCATCGTCTGTTTGTCTGTCTGTCTCTCCGTCTGTCTGTCCGTCTGTCACATTCGTGATCTGTGTCAAAACGGTGCAAGCTAGGATCACGAAATCTTCACTGTGGGCTGCCCCAAGATAGTTTATCGTGACAAAATTTCGTGCCACTGGGTGCAGGGGTTCTCCTCCGATCAACTTCGAGACTTGATCGGAGGTTATCTCAATGATTGTTTTTCCATCGCCAATTAGCCAGTCATCGTCCATCAAATCTCCCATCAAGTTGATAGCCAAATATTGGCCGATCAATTGAGATAATTGACGTCACCTTGAGGGTGATCTGCAGTTCGTTGTTTATTCGCACCAGAAACATCGCTTCACTTCGCTGGTCAGATCGGCAATTCACGCATTAAAATGAAGTTCCGGGCATGGCGATCAATCATCGCTGATCAATTTATACTGTGTATAGTGTTATGTGCAAAAATACAAGACATTTAAGCTAATGCTCACGAGACGCGCGAAAGCCTATAGCAGTTCCTGTTCGCAAACTGTTAGTCTATCTCCAGCCATTTCGTCGCGACTTTGACGGGGGTACCGCTCTTTGATGCCCTCGTGCGCAGATTTCCTTGAACCTAGAAAATCGAGACTTGGACTGTTGAAATCTACGTTCAATGCTGAAAATTTAGTATGCAGCTTGTAAATTGGTTTCAGCGCAATTCGCTCTTACAATGTGTCTCGCAGCCCGAAATCGCCAAAAAAATCCATGAAACCCCCTATTTTGGCGTTCAAGGTCATTCAAGGTCATTGAATTGGGCGCCAATCGAGAGCCAGTGTACAACTTTCTATTAGTGATTAATAGTAACATAGACCCTATCTCGTACCGTTACTGAGATATAGCGACTTATTGGCCCAAAATCGCAAATTTTGCCCACCCCCTCTCATTTAGCGCATACGTTCGGGGTGACCTCTTCGAATTTGTGAAAAAGCTTTACGGTTCTTGAAACTAAAGTCTTCCAGGCAGCCGACGGTGAAAATTTGATGATACTAGCTTGGACCGTTTTTGCCTGATCCACCCGTGTGACAGACGGACAGACGGATGGACAGACGGACAGAATTGCGATGGCTAAAACGCGCTGAAAGCAGTAGCTGCTTTCGCGCGCAAAAATAGATGCACGCTCCCGTATTGATTTACGATAAAACGTATTTTTTGACAGCAGACGATATGGACGATATCGTTGATATCGTTGCTATGACGATGTTTACTGGCTACGACATTCACTCGCAGCACAACACCGCAAATCGATTTCACTGTCAGCCAATCAGACTGAGATAAAGTACGCTCAGTTGATGGTGAATCAACCAAAAAATTTGAGGTAATGTCCACGGGACGCTCGAAAGCCTATAGCAGTTCCTGTTCGCAAACTGTCAGTCTATCTCCAGCCATTTCGTCGCGACTTTGACGGGGGTACCGCTCTTTGATGCCCTCGTGAGCAGGTTTCTTTGAACCTAGAAAATCGAGACTTGGACCGTCGAAATCTACGTTCAATGCTGAAAATTTCGTACGCATCTTGTCCATGTCTATTTCAATTGATTTCGGCGCAATTCGCTCTTGCAATGTGTCTCGCAGCTCGAAATCGCCAAAAATCTATAAAAAAATCCTATTTTGGCGTTCAGGGTCATTCAAGGTCATTGAATTGGGCGCCAATCGAAAGCCAGTGTACGACTTTTTATTAGTGATTAATAGTAACATAGGCCCTATCTCGCACCGTTACTGAGATACAGCGACTTATTGGCCGTAAATCGCAAATTTTGCCTATCCCTTTTTCATTTAGCGCCCTCGTTCGGGATGACCCCCTTCGAATTTATTAAAAAGCTTTACGGTTCCTGAAACTAGAGTCTTCCAGACAGCCGACAGTGAAAATTTGGTAATCCTAGCTTGCACCGTTTTTGACTGATCCACCCGTGTGATAGACGGACGGACGGACGGATAGAATTGCGATGGCTAAGACGCGCTGAAAGCAGTAGCTGCTTTCGCGCGTAAAAACCACGATGAACGAATACAATGTACAGTAGTCTATTTGCATTTGTAGAGGGGCCAACAGTCAGCAACACTGTCTTCAAAGATAGTAAACCCAGTCAGTCAATCAATCGAGCTAACACAACACACTAGATAGCATAGTTGTAATAAACTTTTTTGAACGTTATATTTTCATTTTTAATTTTTTAATAAAACGCGTTTAATTGTTTTTATGGTCAACTTACACCTACGACGCCGACGCGTCTCAACTGTCGTCGACTTTCGGGTCGTCAATTATTCTGTTCACAGTTGAGTTGAGTAGCGTCGGCGTCGTAGCCTGTGTTGTGAATTGGCCGTCAGTAAACAGTATCAGTGTGAAAATGACCAACAGCTTATTGAGATACTGGGGGCTGCAAACCAGCACTTACACAAACCTTTGAAATATAGACAGACAGACAGACAGACAGACAGACGGCGATTTAAAGTAATCATGTGCAGAAAATCAGCGTGACTCTGGAAAAGTGGTAGCAGGTTCTGCGTTTGGACTTATAGTGTATGTGTGACGACAAACGATTATGATCAAAACGCAAAGATCTATATACGGTTTCCTTGCGTGGAATATAAAACTCTTTGAGTCGGTGCTACCGTCAGTGTTCTGCGAGCAGCGCAGAAGTGCTTCTACAGGATTATCGATCTGCTGCAGTCACAACAAACGCCTGCCGTCTGCTGTCTGCTGCTGGCACCGTACTCGCACGTAGGCCTACTACCCGGTGTATATTGACCACCATGCATGCATAAACAGCGCCGCTACAGTTTGGTACCTACTACTAGGCCTATACTAGGACACCAGCCGTCTGACTTTCGGTAAGTAGGCCCCGACGTTTCTCTGAACGTCTCAAGTTTCGCCTCCTAGTAACACCGTACTTGACGATATGTGTTTTAGGCGGAATCGCTTCCTGCAGCGCATACGATTCCGCCTATTGCTACGCATTGTTCCGTAGCGTGATTTGTCTGTCGTCTGTCACATTCGTGCACCCTGCTTAAACCATTCGGCGGATGTTAATGACATTACACTTTTGAGGTCCAAAAACTAACACACTGTGTTAGATGACACCCAGGGAAAGAAGAGATTTGTTTGAGAGGGGGGTCAAAATCCCACCCAAAACATGCCATTGCCTTTAACGTGCGAAAACAAGAAATCTGAGCTAATGCTCCTGAGATGCGCGAGAGCTTATAGCAATTGCTGTTCGTACAGGCTTGCCGTGGATATGGATATCCATGGATATATCCATGGATATATCCATGCGTGGATATCAGACTTAAGCCATCCTGTGGATATATCCATGGATATTATGCTAGCGCACCTGCTAATTACATTTACTACTTATATGCTTTGTCTCTGTAAATCATTCTCATTCTTAGTCTTCATTTTCTCGTTTATTCATGCTATTGAGTCAAATGAATAATCGCCATTATTTAGTCGTCATTATTTAGTTAGCCTAAATTAATTTATAAGCACCATAGCAGCAACAGATTTTAATTTTCCGTGTTTTAATACTGTTGGTTGGGCAACAGAAGGTCTATCCATTTGTGAGTTTATTTGTAGTTGAGTTTATCAAAGATGGTAACAAAATTACAAACTTTTTGCTTACTAATTTAATGCTAATAGGAAGTACCAACCAAGTGTCTTTCAAAAGCGTCCACTGTCTCTTATACATGTAGGCGTACATGAATGCAATCTGCGTCTAAGAAACGAGCTGTTAATAAGGTGGGCCGACCGTACCCCCTACATCCGAAAGCCAGGTCCGACTTCGGGTCGCGGAAAGAAGGCGATTTCCCAGAGTGACTACAGTCCCATACACCGTATGGTGACGCTGCTATATCAAATTCTAAAATGAACACTAAAATACGATGCGGTAATTCGGCGTACATGGGTGGCGGCTGCAGGTAAAAACATTGCATTCAAAATTGTGGCCAAACTGCTGCAGATAGAAACATGATTACTTTTGACAGCCTTTGGGAAGTTGCTATCGCTTTATCCAACGGTACCGTCGCCGACTTCCTACCGTTTAGTCACAATACGTGCGTTACGTACAGACGGAGGACAGACATACGACGCATCATACCCAAGGCTCGACCTAACGGTCGGCCAAAAGCAGCGTCAATAAAATTATGTAGATTTTCGCAAAAGTTGGGACATACTTCGATCGCATTTCAATGCAAATGTGTGTTTATTTTTTACTTTTATTGATTTTCCAACAATTTCAGCGGGGAAATGTCTGCGTTATGTTTTTGTGGGGGGATGGCTGTACTTTTGCAAAAATTTGAGGGTTACATGTGCGCGGGATAGACGTCTGTGGATATGGATATATCCATGGATATCCACAGAAAATTTGTGGATATGGATACGGATATGGACGGGAAATTTCATATCCACAAGACCACAACAAGCGTGTTCGTAAGTTGTCTTGGTCTAAGTTCATGCATTTCATTGCAATTCACCTTTTTTGCCGCCAAAAATCGCAAAAGAAATCACTAGGCCTAAAGGTTTAAAGTCATTCAAGGTCATCGATGTTAATACCACTAAAAGCAGATCACCAGTGCTTGTTATGATAAGCAGCATGTTTATCTGTAACTATTTTCACGCTGGACAAGCCGATATGGAGAAAATAACCACTTTTTAGGAAATACCCAGTTGACACCCGTGTACACAGGCCTTTGGGGGCGGACTTAGACAGCTAAAATCTACATTCAATGCTGAAAATTTCATAGGCAGGTTATCTTCGTCTATCTCCAGCCATTTCGGCACAATTCATTCTTGAAATATGTGTCGCAGCCCAAAATCGCGAAAAATTCACTAAAACCCTTATTTTAGGGGTTTATGGTCATTCAAGGTCATTGATGTTGACACCCCTGAGAAGCTTGTCGCTAGTGCTTGTTATGATACGCAGCATGTCTGTGCCTATCTGCAACCATTTTCACGCTAAACAAGCCAATAGCGCTAAAATAACGTTTTAGAAGGGGTGACCTTCTGTCTCCTCCTCGATCGAGGGGACTTCCTTTACCCACGAAATACTAGAAACCCTAAATGGTAAAAATTCGAAGTCTCTATCTTACCTGGTCTTGGATCGTTACCGGGTCGTGACAGACGGACAGACGGACGGACGGACAGACATACAGAATTATCATAGCTAATACGCGTTATAGCTAGCTAGCTCTCGCGCGTAAAAATGATTTGTAATTTACCAGACAGCAGCATCGACCAGTGATTTCGCATTTAACCGAATCATTTTCGTTTTTTTTTTCGATTCAATAAGGTTTGAACAAGACTCCAATACAATACTAAAATGGCTCTCAATAAAGAGTATGATTTCAATTTTTGTTCTGATGCTTGCATCAAATATTGGCCAATTTTAGAAATTCTTCTAACGATATTTTCTCCAGTAAATTTTCAGTAAGTGATTACAGATCTCGCCACATTTCAAATGCGTCTCGTATACTATCTCTTGAAGTTTTCAGCTCACGAAAAACTGTCAGTAACTGTGGTATTTCAAATTTAAGCCGATCATTATTTTACGAGGAGATGGGACTTTTAACAAATTTTCTAAGTGTTTTTCAAGCTTAGCATTGATTTGGCGAATGCGTACATTTTGAAAATCGGTTAGGCATAGTAGTGGACGAAATTATAGGAATAGCCTATGCGTGAATACTTTTTATGGACATGCACCCGGTAAAGATCAAAAGTCAGGGTCACGAAATCAAACGAGCATTGAAGATGTTTGTTTGTTACGACATGCTATAAATATAGATTGCGAAACTCGGCTTATAGACTTCGGTCAGATCACGTAAACCGTGACCGGGAGTTATAGTAAACAAGTTAAGTCGTGGTCACATCTGCGATAAGATTATGAATCGTTTCATCATTCTGTGACTGCTGGCGCCCCTGACGTTTATGTACGGTTTTACGGCATTTATAAGTGCATTATTATTGATTACACGCGCTCGACTTTTAGGCCTAGGTCTCATTACAGGTTTGTATGCGGGCTTCTAAGTCCAAAATTAAGTTAAAAGGCCTGGGAAAAATAAGAAGAATTTGGGTAAACGTTTCTCAAGACATGATTAGCCGATCTGCCACAATTTTCAGTTTAGAACATTAAAGGTCAAAAAAGGTATAAGGGTTAGGCCTAAGGCGGACGGTCGCACTAAGCTGACATATTTTTTGCTGTAATGTTTTGTACGAAGCTTCGTATAGCAGATGCGTATGATGCAGCTAATCGCAGTTGAAAAACGAGATGAGAGCGAGTGAGACCATGCCTTTAGAAAGCATCGAAACAGAACCAAGACGGCCGTGATGTAAGGTCGTAAACAACCGGAAGCCGTAGTCTGTTACAAACCGAAACTGACGGCAGTTGCGTTGCGTTGAAGGACGCTTTAGTGCTTAGAGACTAGAGAGTACAATAAACAGTGTGCAGTATATTATAATAGCGTAGCTTTTAGTGTTTTTTTCAAACTACACCGTGGTGTAGGTTTCTGTAGAAAAGTAGGTCTACTGTTGCCTATTTGTTGTAGGCTGTCTTGTGTGTTGATTAATAGTAACAAATAAAATAATGCTTAGGCCTATAATATGTTTTACCAGTAAGCCAATCCAATTTTTCTAAGTCAGTTAAAAATAGGACAGACTCTTCAAAGTAGAACGTTTTGGAATCGCTAGAGCAGTTTTATAGGCTAGGCAGGATGTATAGCCAACCGAGTGTTCAAAAGCACAGAATAGGCTAAAAATGACACCTCCGCCGAGTTGTTTGATTTTAATCTTGCTTTCTTGTATCGAATTAGTAAATCAAGAATAAGTTAAGTTTCTTTTTTTTCGATCCGATTGTCACCAACATAATTATAATGTAATCGATTTTTGCTTGGACTGCCCCTCCCAGCTGACCTTCCAAAATGCTTAATCAAAATTTATAACTTTTTTCCAGATCAACCGCAGATATCCACTAATTGCTTACTGCTATTGACCGCAGATCAGACATGGTCTCTGGCGCAGGAGACCAGCTCAAGTCACAGAAATAAGCCTATTCCCACTCGAAGTTAGTAAACTGCTCTGATCAGCCTTGTTCAGGCACAGCTGCGTCGCGGGTTAAAAAGTAGGCGGACAGAAAGTTGCAATTTTCCGACAGACAGATGCAAATTTTCGACAAAAAAGATCACAATGCTTAAAAGTTTAATTTTGCTCTTTTCAATGTTTGCATTTTTTGACGAAAAGTTTTCCCTTCTAAGATTTTCCGCCAATTTTCCGACAGTCCAAAATTTAGGGGGTGGGCCCCCATAGCCGGCCACGACGCCATTATTCAAGAAGACCCAGAGCAACACAACTGCAATGGTGATGTTGACATGGTTGTTGTTTGCAGCGGTCACATTTCAACAGTTGATTCAGAACAATGCTGTCGAGATTCGCCAGACCGTGGACCGGAAGTAGTTTGTCGGCGGTCGGCGCGAAGCTGGTACGTCGTCGTGTTTCCGGTAAAGCGGCGCACAAGACAAGCCAAGAGTCGGCCGCAGCTGACAACGTCAACAAACAACTGTTGTCTGAGGAGGTCTTTCAACGCGAGGAAAGATTCGGCGCTCACAACTATCATCCACTCCCGGTTGCACTGTGCAAAGCTCAAGGTCGGTCCACACTTCAACACAGTCACCGCAGTTTACGTATAATTATATTGCCAAAGTAACGAAAATAATATTTATTTTTTTCTCGTCTAAACGCTTTGCTAGGCGAAGTGAAGCAAGAGGCAAGATGCAAGATGGACAACAACAAAAAGATAGAGGTGCTACCATTAACACGGCACCAAAAAAGTAAAAAAAAATACGTGTAGTAACCAAAAAGTTTTAAACTTACACTTTCCGTCTAATATCACATTAACAAAATTATTAAATTTCATATATACGAAATAATTTTGGTAATCGCCATTTTCTTAAACAAGCGTTCACGTTAGGCCTATTCAATAGGGGCTCTAGTTTTTGGGTAAAATCCAGCTTAGCTTCGATTCTGCGGCTGTGGCTGTAGACCTAGGTTTATCTTTGACATTAACCGTAACCTTGGCCACCATTCTCATGTTTTGGTTTTTTTGCCTCATGTTTTTTCTTCCCGGCTTTCATTTTGGACTTGATGTTGGTAGTCTGTATGATTAGTTTAAAACGTTGTCTAAATTTACTGCAGCTGTCGGTTCGGAATTCTTCTGCGATTAGCAGATAGCAGAGTACTAAGTCCTTGTGTTCGCCTGGTGGCAGCAGCGCCACTGTATCGACGGATGTTTGAGATATCTGGTAGTTTCTGTTTGCCGCTGCAGGCGTGTACGTGTGGGACGTGGAGGGCAACCGTTACTATGACTTCCTGAGTGCGTACAGTGCCGTCAATCAAGGTCATTGTCATCCACGTCTTGTGAGAGCTCTCAGTGACCAGGCCGGCGTGCTCAGTCTCACTTCAAGGGCGTTCTACAGCGACCTGCTGGGACAGTATGAAGAGTTCGTCACCCGTCTCTTCGGCTACCAGAAAGTCCTACCCATGAATACCGGTAGGCTATTAGTGGAGTAGTGTATTAGTTGTTTTTGTACTACCCGCGGAAGCAAAGGCAGTATTGTTTTAAGCGTTGTTTTTTTCTTTGTCCACACGATAACTCATGAACCCCGGCGCTACAAGAAGCGGATCAAGGACATTGACGAACTGCGTGCACGTATCCTGGCAGCTTGTGACGAAATGGATCAGCGCATTATTGATACAGCAGTCAGACGTGGCGCACACGTCTTCGTGCATGCATTAGGGGCCTAAAGTCAAAAGAGGACACTTTAGACGCACATTGGGTCAGTAGTGTGTTTAACGAAACAGCATTGACTACTAGACATATGTGCTAAATTTTATCACTTTGTGTCTGTTTATTCAAAAGCTGTACAATAAAAACCAAGGGTTCCCGTAATTATAAATCACCATGGCCCTGGCTATGAGGTCACGGTATTGTGGCTGTGCAGGAGTGGAGGCGTTTGAGACATCGTTGAAGCTTGCTCGTAAGTGGGCGTACAACGTGAAGCGAGTGCCGTTAAACGAGGCTCGCCATGTCTTTGCTCAAGGCAACTTCCACGGTCGTACTCTGTCAGCGATCTCCTGCTCCTCAGATCCGACCAGCTACCGGGCATTCGGACCGTTTATGCCCGGATTTGTCACTGTACCATACAACGACCTCGACGCACTCGAAGTCAGTCTTTTAAATCACCGAGTTGTACTTTTCGAGTTCGAGTAGCGGTACTCGATGTTCAGAGCATCGTCGAGTACCACTACTCGATTTTTGAGTAAGCTTAGTCGAGCTGCGGTAGCCAACTCAACTATGGTTATTGTTTGGGTTAAGTTTTGGGGTAGGCTACTCGACTTAAAGTAGTTTGAAACATAGATGTCAAAAACATTCATTTGCAAATAAAAAAACATAAAAACATGTTTTTTATACTTTAAAAAACAGAAAAATGTTTTTTACATCTATGGTTTGAAACTCTTGGAAGTAAGTGTGAAATCCATAATAGCATTTGCCTACACGACAGCTTGTGGGTCCTATGTTCCGGATACTCGTCTGGGAATTATATTTTTTCACAAATTCCGTTTATTTTATTTGCTAACTAGGTGGCAACATTTCTTCTAGTCGTAGGTCTGAGATGTCTGATCACTGTTAGTGGTTGTCGGGTAACTTGCGTATATAGGAAGCTACGCGAGACGCTCGCTGTTGTTCGTTCACCGTGGAGCCTATACAAGGCGAGGCGGGCGTGGTCGTTCCTGACCCCGGATACTTGGCTGGAGTACGTGAGATCTGCACCAGGAACAATGTGCTCTTTATTGACGACGAAGTGCAGACTGGACTCGGACGCACCGGCAGGTATAGGCTACTACACTGTTCTACAACAATTACTACTACTACTACTGCTATCATCTTTACTAATAAGCTATAATTATTCATCGGAAGGTACAACCGTTGTTATGTTGTTTTTGGCAATTGCTTTTGCGGGCGAAGCCCCAGCCGAAATCGAATTTGGCGCATTTTAGCCTTAAAATATGGCATCTGGTGGCAACAGTTTTAATTGTTTTCTTCAGAATCAAGTTACGTGCCAAATTTAGTGCAATTTTGAACAATAAAGGTAAACAAGGGCGGCAGAACAAATTTAAAAGTGGAGGTAGAAATAATCTGTGAGCGAAAAAAGCAGAAACAATTTTGAACTGTTGTACGCAGAATTGTCACATTAACATTACAAATTTCCAACATTTCGGGGAAGGGGGTTGAACCCGCTAACCCCTCCCCCTTAAATACGGTTTTGACAGCTCGTCTCGGTTCATGCATTTTGTTGATTTCTTATGTGCGTAAATAATATCACTGTTACATAAGTTTTTAAGCTATTATCATTTTACCATGCGTTTTTGTGGCCGTCCTAGAACTTAAAAGTAGGCTGCGCGTGGGTCTTGCTCGTACGCCTGCCTGCCTGTCTCGCACAAGCATTTAACTCAAAATGTAAAAGGCTTAGAAAGACTAAAACTGGCAAGAACGCTTCTCAGCAAACGGTGCGCTAGTTCTCAGTTTAGTTGGTCAAAGGTTGGGGCTAAAATTAAGCCTTCGGCTGTGCAGCTTTTGTCGGACGGCCGGATAATATGTCAGCGCTGAACCGACGTAGATTTATAGCTCGCTCCGTCTGTAAGTATAGGCTATGTAATTATCGTACGATGGCTCGCAACGCTGGGAGCTATGGGCAACCCTTGTTGTCAGACAGCGTGTCTGTATCCGACTCGGTTTGCCTGTCTGTCTGTCCGCAGCTTGGCTAGGCCTATTGCGCAATCGCGAGCCAGGTCGCCTAACGACTTAATGAATTGTTTGTGAATTTGTCTGCAGGCGTTTATGTGTTGATCATGAGAACATAAGACCTGACATACTACTGCTGGGCAAAGCTCTGGCTGGAGGACTTTACCCGGTCAGCAACTTTCATTAATTAGCGTGCAGTTACTCACTAGGCCTTACGTAACCTTTACAACAACAACGTTCGCACTCTGGGAAATATGTAGTACGTAATATTAAAATAAAGGCTAGAATAGTAAAGCAGCTTGGTATAGTGTAAAAGTAAGTTATGTGTAGAGCTCGTTAGCTATAAATTACATTGAACGTTGTCGTTAATATTGACTTGACTGATTGGTTGACCGGTCTGTATTGTTTGTCAGGTGTCTGCTGTATTAGCTGACGACGAGGTAATGCTACAAATTAAGCCTGGTGAACATGGTTCAACTTTTGGGGGTAACCCTCTCGGCTGTCGAGTCGCCATCGAAGCACTCAAGGTATTTGTCCGTCGACATACTTTTCGATAGCTGTAATAAGCGTCATGAAAAATGTAAAACAAATCGTTAGAAAAGCTTAAAGTGATCTTTAATTTTATTTATGCACAAAAATGATACTAGATATTGCAATTGCTCTGACTAATGAAGTTTTTTCTCACTAGGAGTACACACGAATGTTGCAATATTTTTGATGGTGAATCTAAGAAAATGTTGCACAGTAATTATTACATCGACGAGTGCCGTTAATTTGATAGCGAAATCGAAGATTAGCCTACAACTTTCAACTTAGTCAAAGTCAGTCGTGTTGTTAACACGATTTTAACGAATCACTTTAACGCAAGATTATGACGCTGTTAAACAAAAACTGACAGTAGTAAACCCAAATGAAGCCAAAAGTCTTATAATTATACGGCAATAAGGAAATTGCATTGGCCTTTGCAGCTTGTTTGTCCATCCAGAAAACTGACACAACCTAAGTTCCAGGGATGTGCACGAGATCTTTTGAGCCGAGACCGTGATCGAGACGTAGGCCTATTGGTCCGGAACCGAGACGTTGAGAATTTTGTCCGAGTCTCGAGATCGTCTCGCGACCAAGACGTCGAGACCGAAACCACATTCCTGTTAAGTTTATCTAAACTGCCTAAGGATTTCACGACCGTACAGTGGGCTATTTTTTGGGAGTTTCTGCAGGTTAGGCTGAATCTTTTCAGTGTTTGAATTGCCAGGGGGTTGGGGGAAAGTTAAACCCCCCAACTGTTTTCTCAACCCCCCTAACACTATCAAATTATGTTCTATATACTATATACATAGGATTCACGTCATAATTTTGGTCGGGCTCCGACAGTCGAAAAGTTCAACCCCCCAGCTAAATTTTCTTAGTTCAAACAATGAATCGCTTAAAGCGAACTATAGCCTAGAGGCGGGCCTAAATAAAAACTGTTTGACATTTGCACGGCAGAAGCATTGCTTTCTTGTCTCGTGAAAGCCTAAAAAATAGCTGCTTTATTAAAAATTAGGCCTAAAGTTGTGTTTTGCGGGCGAAGGTTTTGGAGGAGGAGAAATTGGCGGAAAACGCAGAGAAGCTTGGGAAGATATTTCGGCGCGAGTTGCGACGTGAACTCCCCGAAGACATCGTGACGACTGTCAGAGGAAAAGGACTTCTCAACGCCGTCGTCATCAACAGCAGTGCGTTACTTTATACGTCGTTTAGACGATGAAGCTGGCTCGACGAGTTGGCTTGACGAGCGCTCGTACAACACTCACCAAGCAGTGGCAAGCACACATCAAGCACTCACCAAGCCAGCTCCATGTGTGCATAGTTGACAGCGGCGCCGTTGGTTATAAAAATTGAGCGGCAGAAACTTGCAATTTTCCGACACAAACCTGCGAATTTCTGGCGGAGGAAATTGTGTGCTCGAAATTTTCATTTTGCCCTTAAAATTCAGATTTTGTCGTTTCAAAAGAAAATGGTCCGACAAACTAAACTTTATGACAGGGTCCCATATTACGCCTAATCCCGTGACACTGTTACTGATAGTTGGACGCATGTCGTGTGGAAAGAACGTGCCAAAGGCCAGTCTTGGCGTAGGCCTAGGTTTGATTTTTTTGGCCGACCGTACTTATGGTAGAGCCTATATGGCACAAGTTTTTCACAAAAGGTCGGTGATCGTACTGATAGTTACGGCGGTGATGAGTTCCACTAGGCGGCCAATAGTAACTATGTCGCTATCTGCAGCGGTTTGGCAGCAATTCTCAATGCAAAGTTGCTGCTATTCACGTGCGTTGAATTCCGTATCCTAGCGTTGATTGTAGCGTTCGATAGCAGCGTTAATGTAGAGTGCATGGGACTGTAGTCACCTCTGGGAAATCGCTTTCTCTCCGCCATTGCAAGTAGAACGCTGGTTTTCGGACATAGGTGGTACGGTCGGCCCACCCCAGCGAAAGCTGGGCTTAATTGTTATCTGTAGACTTACTACGCTCAGTGCGCTGTTTGACTGATTGCACTGACGGTGTAATGCACTAAAACCACATGTTGATCCACATTGTTGTCTCTCAATGGTAGGCTATGCCTATTCCAGTGGTTGAGAAAACAAAATTTCTTGGTCTGATCTTTGATCGCAAGCTGTCGTTTATACCTCATCTTCATTACCTCAAAGAAAAAATGTCTGAACGCTATAAATCTGCTAGGCTACGTGTCATTGCTCACACTTCTTGGGGAGCAGATCAACAAACACTTCTGCACCTTTACGGGTCCCTAATAAAGTCAAAGTTGGACTATGGCTGCATTGTGTATGGTTCAGCTAGACCTTCCTACCTTAAGATCCTGAACCCCATTCACAATCATGCTTTACGCTTGTGTTTTGGTGCATTCAGGACTTCTTCAGCAGTCAGTTTATGTGTTCAGGCTACTGAACCGCCATTAGCTCTAAGACGTAAAAAGCTTGCTTTGCAATACTGCCTCGAGCTCATTGCAAATACAGATAACCCAGCATACAATGCAGTTTTTAATTCAAAGTTTAAAACTCAGTTTGACAATAAGCCGAGCTAAACTCGCCCATTGGGCTTTAGAGTTGAAGACGACTTGCAGAATCTCGGCTTTAAGAAGAAGAATGTCTTACCTACAACTGTTTCGACAATTCCACTTTGGCTTCTCAAACGCCCTAATTGTAACTTCAGTTTATGCTGTTACGATAAAACAACTACTAACCCAAAAGTGTTCTAACGCAAATTTTTTGAGCTTCGCTCAGAGTTTTCACACCATTTAGAGATCTGCATGTACACAGATGGGTCCAAGGATGGAATTAGAACAGCTGCCGTTGTTGTTGCACCTAACTGTGTCAAAACAGTTCGCTTACCTGACAATGCTAGTATTTTTACTGCTGAAATTTATGCACTGGACATGGCGCTAGACATCATTCACTGTACAAGAAGCAAATATTGTGTGGTTTTCTCGGACTCTTTGTCCAGCTTACAAGCAATTGAGAGCTGCAAAGTTAAAAATCCACTGACCTAAAGATCTTGAAGGATCACAACCAACTAATTAAAAGTAGTAATTTGCTGGATTCCCAGTCACGTGGGTATCCGAGGAAACAAAGATACTGACATCGCTGCTAAGGCAGGATTGGATGTCGCCATCACCAACATGGGATTTCCAGTCACTGTTTGTTAACTTGTGTCAACCAATTGTGTGTTAAAGAATGGTAACAACTGTGAAACCAGTGTATATCAAGTAAACTTTACAATGTACAACCGGTCGTTGGTCGCAGTGTCAGTTCGTCACTGGGCCGCTACGACTCAGTCCTTATCAACCGTCTTCGAATTGGTCATACAACACTTACAAATTCTTATCTCCTAAAGGGAGAGAGTCAACCGGGGTGTGAAGCTTGGCATTCTCCGCTCACAGT
>Ga0209671_1000858_pt1 | contig 22856 bp, 13 predicted proteins | sample WorMetHERISLAND2_2_FD_187401 | JGI IMG/M metagenome (GOLD analysis project Ga0209671, IMG submission 187401) | Marine gutless worms symbiont microbial communities from Max Planck institute for Marine Microbiology, Germany - Olavius geniculatus... | ecosystem: Host-associated > Annelida >... | reverse complement strand
CATCGACACTCATCTGACCGACCCTCCTTTAGGGACTGACAGAGGCTTCCCGCTGGTGTTCGACCATCGCACCAACGAGGCGCAGTTCATCCGCCTTCTTCAAAGAAAAAGTCGTTGACCGCTACATTTATGAGTTTGCTGCAGAAAATTTTGCGACAGCGACGGCCGGGCATAATAACTAATACCATGTTTACACGATCAAGCAAACATCCAGAAAATGTATTCATGAGACACGTGCACGACGTGTGCTCTAATTGCTCGATGTTTGCTTGATGATTGCTTGATCGTGTAAACGGAATATAACTACCGATCGTCAGAGCTACCGTGTAATAAGTCGGCGTTAAACCATTGGCCGTTTAGCGTTTGGCGTAGTGGCGTAATAACGGGAGGGTGTCCGACTTACGATCGAGAGGTCCTGGGTTCGACTCTAGATGCCGGGTCACTGTCAAGTGGTTGCTTTTTGGATGGGTGACTGTCTGCGGACTGGTAAATCATTTCGGAATATAACCAACACTAAGATCAACTCAGCCTTCCATCCCTTCGGGGTAGGTAAATCGAGTACCAGCGCTCACCTGTGTCGGGTGGTGGGTAACACTGTGTGATCCCATATGTCAGGTGACGCTCCGTAGCTTTGCGATGGGTTTCTCATAAAAATCAATACATAACTTTTAACTTTCAACTACTTCGGACAGTGGTTTGACTTAGATTTTTTTTAACCTTGCACGCTCGGACCATGTGCATTGATAACCTAAGATATTTTTAATTTTCAGCTAATAAAGTGATTCAACTGAACGTACTGCATAAGCTAACTTGTACATCAACTTTAACGTTATTATCTTTAGGCTTATTATTAGTCAGCTTTTCTGCTTGTTGTTTGCACTACTATCTTCCCCAAGGTGAACGAAGTGAACATTGGAGGAGATTAAAATATTGGTCATTTCGTGTGTCCTTCGTTCTGTGTTTCTGCGTGTGTACAATGTAGGCTACTTTGAGACTCCACATCTCTATAAAGGTGCCAGATAGACGCGTGGTCAAAATGGACCACCCATAGGAAGTCGACCACCGCGACTCGAATGGTCACATGACCGATGACGTCACGTGACCCTGAAAGATCAAGGTCGTGACCTCATTATTTAGCTGTAGCTGTTAGTGTAGTAGTATTAGCAGCAGTAGTCATAATGTTTAAATTACTTCACTTGGCGGACATTATGCACTCTTACGAGCGCCTTTTAGTTATTATATGTATTTGTTCCATTAAACATTGGCAGACTTTAATAATTTTTGGCATGCAACACGGCAAAGAAACTCGATGTAAACGATTGTAGTTTTTGCCCGTTTCCCCTTAATACTGTTGCTACGCTAGCTTGTAAAATGCAGAAGTCGTAGTTTGGCTGTTTACAACGATTTCGGTATAAAACTTCATTGGATTTCAAGGTCTATACTTTCACGTTAAAGTCACAATGAGTTTTTTGCGCGTTCTTTCTCTGCATAATACTGCGGTTACCTGCAGACAATACTCATCCTCGAGCAAGGTTTGATACTTTAGTTTTTTAATTATTGGCTACCTTTTTGGGGGAATATAGTTTTCTCCCTGAGTATGTGCTACGGATATTGGCTTTAATTTAAGCAAGCAACACGTCATTTCTGGGGCTTGCAGGCGGTAAGTGAGTGTGGTCAGTCAGTTAGTGCAGTGCCCTTCAGAGTTCATGCAAGCAGAAAAGCACGTTTATATATACACGGTCGACGTAATGCAATGCAACACAACCACCGTGCAGCTAATTTGCAACAAATATGCGTCGACGATTGCACGCGCGTACGGTTCAGCATTATACATATACCGATCGAGCCGCGCATGCTGCACACGACGTAATGTACCGGGTGACGCGTAAAAATAGAACGCGCATGCTTTATGGGGTGTTTACATGATCGAGCAAACATCGAGCAAAAGTCGAGCAAGCGTCGAGCTGGCTCAAGCAGGCCTATTGGAACCCCACCCCTGGGTCAAATGTAAGCCTAGGCTTAGGCTCTTAGCCCACAGCTGATCACGTGTTATATAGGCCTTCCAATTACAACCCGCCCGCCCTTCTATATTTTAAATCAGAAGTTTAGAAGTCCATGTCCGGGCACGCGATTTGTGTTAGTTTGCTAATGTTTTTGCTTTAGCATGTATTGTTTTATCACATTACGAACAACGATAATTACAGACCGTAACTGAACTCGTGTAAGAAGGTAAGCATTCTTTTCAGAGGGCCAATGACCTGAATGCGTATGCCAGTAGGGGGTGGAGACTGAGTTACAGCTGTTTGTCGGGTTTTCTTTCACATCCGGTGGATCGAATCCGGATGTCGGCAATGACCTGACGTATTGCTATAGACAGAGGTCATCTCCATACCGGACGTAGCCGAATTGTGTCGTCCAAAACTTTAAACCGATGGGAAGAACTGCAACCGTTTGTAAAAGCTATTGTTTAGGGCGCTTTGGGGATAATTGAAGGCCGAAAACACAACGGAGCGCGCTATCGATTACGACGGATAGATACCGTGTCAGGAATCAAGTTTTTAACGCGCAGAAGACTGCAGGTTAGCAGGTTAAACATTTTGCGTTACGGCCTACAATAGCGCCGGAAAGTCGTCGCCACTAAAACATCTTTTAGCGCATTGAAGGTTAATTGTACGTTATGAGATTTACGTTTTACTTACTTCGTTAACTATATGCGCTAAGGTTTTATTATGGTCAGCCTACAATTAGAATAAAACGTGTCAAAGCGCATACACGCAATTATACTTTTGAAAAAGTTTTACAGGCAGGCCTAAGTTTAAGTACTGTCAGAAGACTAAAGGATAGGGATACCTTATATAGAGTAGGCCTACAATAACCAAACACAACAATTGCGATTTACGAACGCAACAAATTTAAGCAGTGTTGTAAATTTAGATTTAATAGGCTACTCCTGTTCTGTCTATTTTGGCTTGTTAGTGTAGGTCTAATGTAAAAATAAGCGACAGTCACGGTCGCAATAGAGGGAGTTAAATTACATTAGACGATTACCACGACACTATGTACACACAATACCTGTACGCCGTCTAAGCGCAGTGCGTCAGGCGTATACAATGAACTGAGTTGAGGTATAATTACGCAGTGGTGGCATTTCACGACAATTAACCGGGAAATATCGGATTTACAGTTCCATGCGGGGAAAAGGTACAATTTAAATCACGTTACAACTAGAAAATGTTTTAAGACGCATTAAATGCCGCAGCGGAAGTAGGCGTATCTTTGGAGAAATTGCAGTTTGATTAGTTCGCCCAAAAAGACTATGTTTGTGGTCTTGACCACTTGGATTCAAAACAACTCAAAACGCTATGAACCGATGTGGATAAACTTATATAGAGTTGCATATACTGCACAAATATGAATTATAATTGCTTTGGATTGATATGGCCATCAACTAAAACAAAAGTTGTTGCCTGCGTATTGGCCCTCGTGCCGAAGTTGTCTGTAACGGTTTAATGTGTTTGTCAGGTGCGCCCATTGCGTGGGCCAATGGAGTTAGATATCTAGAAATATTCATAGTTAAATCACGAACTTTCAAGTGCTTATTGGACCATGCAAAACGCTCCTTCTATCTAGCTGCCAATGCGATATTTGGCAAGGTTGGTAGAGTGGCGTCTGAAGAGGTTACGCTCCATTTGATTAAGTCCAAATGCATTCCAGTATTATTGTACGGTTTAGAAGTATGCCCACTGAATAAATCTCATCGCATCACTTGATTTTGTCATTAACCGCTTTTTTATGAAGCTTTTTAATACAAATAATATGAAAATCATAAAGGCTTGTCAAAGTTATTTTTCGTTCAAATTACCTAATGTCCTCATTCCGATACGAGTGAACAAATTCACAGCCAGAGCTAAGGCGATTTGAGATTTTTCAGGTTTCTTCCCTGTTCGATATTTCTGTCTCTATAATTAGTTGCTCAACGTGACAATTCTTTGAGTCTAACTCTATAATGTTGTTTTTGTTTAATTTTTTGTCTAGCAATGTTTGCTTGATGAAATACAGATTATCATAAATAGTCGCCACGTTTCTGATATTTACTTGCTCTGTACGCAACTTTTTTATGTTTTTCATTTATCATTATTTTCCACAGCGGTAGGCTGTGCGAGAAACGCAGTTAACGGACACGTCCGATTTCCAGATGACAAATTAATTAATAATACGGAAAAGATTAGCGCGGGTATGATTATGATGAATGGACTGTATCCGGATATCACGAGAGCAGACGTGCGTTGTCGGCGTAATAATTAGTGCTGAGTGAGACAGGATATAAAGCTTATTAAATTGACTGTGTACTGTGCGCAAGCCGCTGATTGGCAGGTACACAGACAGGTGAGATGAATCGCGGAAACAATGAACGTAAGAGTTACAGGTAAACGCTGAGTCATTGCATTACCTGGCGGTCGGCAAAATCAGACAACATCGTCGTCATTTATTAGCAGAATAAATGTATAAAGGAATAAAATGTAAATACCGTAAGTAGCAGAACGCGAGGCTAATTACAGTAGCACGTGACCATAAAATACAAAAAGACCAGCTGTCGCTCGGAAAGTCGCGTTATAGCCTATACAGTTTTGTTGCAGTAGGCCTATCCATCCAAGGTCAGTGAATTTCATCTTAACTGATTAATAATAACCTTGGCCGTATCTCTTACGGTTTCCAAGTTATGGCCAGTTTTTCGTTAAAAAGCGCTTATTTTTACCCTCTTCCATTTAACCCCAAATTTGGAAATGTTTCCCTTGCACTGAATAGCTGAAATATTGCATGCTTAAGTTTAACACACATAGCTAATATTATTCCTGTGAAAAAAATTATGACCTAATGCTTAGCCACAATACGTCCGTTGCAGACAGACAGACAGACGACATTGATGCCAAAGACGCGTACAATTAACGTAGCTGCAGCGCGTCAAAAATCGAGGTTCGTGAAAATGAGGTTTAAAATAGCAAGTCATGGTGCAACGTTGCGCATTGCCACCTGGCGGCTAAGTTAGTCAACCGAAACCCATGACTGTGTATCGTGCATACATACTAGTAGTTGTGCCTGGTTGGCTTTGCCTTGTTATTGCCGAATAAAAATGACTGCAATTCGCATCGATGGTGTTTTCGGTGGCGAAACGTTTCGGTGACGGCAGCGAAGATACGATTTGGTACTTTCGTCAATCAACTAATAAAATAATGAATCTTATTTTAACGTCGTAACGAAATTGATTGAAGTAAAACAGCAGCGCTGTCGCCTATGTGAAAAATAAAACAACAGTTATTGCAGCATTAAATATGTTCTTATTTTAAGCCGCATATATTTTCGTTACAAATTAGAAATAAAACTGAAGTAACATTTATTCGTAAGCTATTTCATTGATAAGTAGCTTACGAAGTGTATTCGCACCAGTCGTGGTTACAGAAATAATCAAACCAAAACTTTTTCAAAAAAAGTTCGCAAATGTTTCGTGCTTTACTTTATAATTACGTGTCTCCACGTTCACAAATCTTTGCAGACATGTTTTAAAACATTTTAGCAGAATTTCGCAAGGCATGAATTGGGTAGGTTAAGTGTAAAATATTTTGTCCGCCGTGGACACCACTGTCTTGCAATCAAAAGGTCGCGTGCTAGGAAGCCGACAAAAGAATGCCGAGGCACGTTCGGCATACAGTAACTTTTTATGACATTTGCCCCGCCCCTCCATATCCCCTCTCCTAGATAGGCTACACTTCATAGAATACCATTTTTATATTCATCTTCATTCATCACAGACCTATTAAACAAGTAGCCAAGACGGGACCACTGAAAATGCAGAACCTATCAAATGCAGAACCACGAAAAACGACGGACCAGATCGCACCGCTGGAATCTGCAAGGCTATGATGTGGTCCGTCATTTTCAGGTCCTGCAAATTCAGCGGCACCGCCAAAAACGCATAATATGAACACGCGCGCAGCCGATCTAATTTTGCTGCAAGTAAGAACTTGAATTGGACAAGATCGCAGCAAATAATTTTGCATTTATGTATGTATGTATGTATTGTAATTTGCCTTGAAACACACAAGTACTAATACACAGATAACATAAAACAGTGAGGCTGGACAACCAGGCAGTGCACTTACGGTTGCCCATATTAAAAACTAATTTTAAAAACACACTAGGCCTACTAAAAGAAATTGCATTGCTAAAACACATTAAAATACACTTAACACATGCAGAACACTATTGAATAATAAGAAAATCGGTAAAATCAATTTTATTAAGATTACGCTTAAAACCAAATTAATAGAATTAAAATCGAAATCCGCTGGTGGATAATTCCAATATTTGACAACTCTGTTTGCAAAAAAGTCTTTCCTGACATTATGCCTTGCTAAGTTAACGAACAATCTGTTTGGAAGACCATAACTCAAATAATTTCGTTCAACTGATTAAATGTCTCCGATACTTGTAGTAATTTACCGATTGACTTATACGTCGTCATATGCCTTCCCCAAACTCTTAGCTGGTGGGCAAAAAAACGATCCCACGACTAGTGCCCTCCCATCTCATACAGAGGCACAGAGCGACGTAACTAAACTAAACTGAACTGACACGGTTTAGTTTTTGACGAATTGATCAACTGCAGGCGGGCAGAAACTAAAACCACGTTAGTTCAATTCGGTTTAGTTACGTCGCTTTGTGCGCGATTTAACGCTAATTGTCAGCATGGCGAATAAAATGTTTTTGACTGTAAATACAAATAATTTTTCTTGCACCATCACCTTTTTTAAATAGTGATTTGCAAATCGATTTTTGCCGCCATACCTGGTGCAATTTGTTTTCTGCTTAGCGCACTTCGATCTTTGTGGAAACGTAATTATAGTCTAGCATTACAAAAATTTATGATGAAACGCACTGGTGAATATAATAATGTCTATTATTTGTGCATTAAACAGCTGTTAAGTGCTGAGTTTTATAGATATTTGGCGGCTTCATTCAAAAGCCTGGAAGCCTGTCGGCATTTTGCAATAACTAAAGTTAGGGCCAAAGCTATAGGTCCAACTGTAATTTTTAGACCGTGTTAATAGCGCCGCCTTTTCTGCCAAGATATCAAAGTGAGCCGTTAGCAATGCGGCGAGACTGGCGCAGGCGTCCATGTTACAATAGTACATAAATAAAGCAGCCATAACTAGCAGCACTCAAAGAGCACAAAACTTCGCCTGGTTTTCAATTTTAAATTGGTGAGCATACGTTGCTTGATAAGTTAATATATTTATAGCGTATATTTTGTAATTAAAGATGCAATTCCAAGAGTTGACAGTGTGACGTGCTCTGGCGTCTAGGACGGTGGATAAAATAAACTAAGAAGAAGTGTTTTTTTTTTAATTTCTGGATTCGGATAACATGTGGGATACTGAAACCAACACTTGGATCCTGAAACGAATTGCACCCAAAATCTAAGTGAAGGTTGGGCGCTTGGTTCTTGGTCCACTCCACACCGCTTCGTAAAATATTATCGAAACCCGTTCTTAACTTATATCCCGTTTACACGACAAAACTGGCTCAAAGAGCGCACGACGTGCGTTCGTCGTGCGTTTGTCGAGCCAGCTTCACCTGCCGTATTGGATCACACAGCGTTACCTGCCATTTGACACAGGTGAACGCGCCCCGCCATAACCTCAGCCAGACAGGCCAGTACTCGATTTACCTACCCCGGAGGAATGGAAGGCTGAGTTGACCTTGCTGTTGGTTATATATCTAGATGGTTTACCTGTTCGTCAACCATTCATGTAACAAGGACTTGATAGCAACGCGACCTGCAGTCGAACCCGTGACCTTGCGATCGACACGATCAAGCAATCATCAAGCAAACATCGAGCCAGCTCGTCGAGCCAGCTTCATCGTGTAAACGGGGTATTACTTACAATCTAAAAACACATCTTTCTCGGCGGCAGTAACAAAGCGGTGCGGTAAAGCATATGCCTATAAGAACGGATCGTGTATACCCCGTTTACACGATCCAGCAAACGGCCAGCAAATTTCCAGCAAACGTCGAGCAGTTAGCACGTGTATTTTGAACACATTTCTGGAAGTTTGCTGGACGTTTCCTGGATCGTGTAAACGGGGTATTACTCTCGTGTTTTGCGTGTTGCTGAGGCTCGGTTCACTGAGCGGATTCGGCGTCTCTGCGGTAAATAGAAGTCCCCCGTCAGTCAGTCAGCAAGTCGACCCAGCCGATGACATTGCGTGTTAGGGTGTTAGTGTCTTACTAACGAGGTCGCCGCTTTCGCCGACACTCGCTTACACAAACACACAGGTGATTGATTGCACAGGTAGGAGACAGGTAGCGAAGACGGCGACGACAAAGTTGTGCTTAGGCACTGGCGTAGAAGATGGGCCGTTGTGGCAATCTCCCAGACAAGACATATACGCACACGTTTAAACTGCACTAAATTTTGACAGTTGATTTAAGAAAAATTATAAAACTTGTTGCCACCAGATCTCATATTTTGAAGCTATACCATAACGCACAAAGTTCGATCTCAGCCGAGTCATTGCCGATATCACGACCAGAAAGCTCACAGCGTTTTTTAAATACCTGGCAGGATTCAAGGGGTCACACTTCTAAGGAAAGAGATGGGAGATAAAAGGGAGCAAAGAAAAAAGAAATCGAAAAAGATTTTTTTTTAAAAAAAGAGGAAAAAGGAAAGCAAAAAAATTGACGGAAAAAAGAGAAACAGAAAAAGAGGAAAAAAGTAATGAATAGAAGGGAACACCCCTTAATTTCAATTTCTGGCTACGCCACTGTGCCTCGAGTTAATGTGCTTCAAGTGATGCCATGCCATGTCGCCGGCGTCGATTTAACATGCGACCTCCTGCATGTCAGGTGTAACTAGCTCCTTCGGACAGTTTACCCCCACGTCAACTCAAAAGCCACCGCCGACATCAACTCAGCTTTTCGTACCCTCGGAGTAGATCGGTGGAGTGAATGCTTGCTTGGTTGGGATAAGGATAGGGCGCGTTTAATACTGTTGACCATGTGAAAGTAAAAGCGTTTGATTTCCTACGGCAGGTGACGCTCCGGCCGTAGCTCTGAAATAAATTTCATTTTTTATAAGCTAACAACGATCAGCACTGTTTACCCCGGATAAGAGTTCCAAGGAACTCATATTCGGGGTGAACAAAACCCGCCATCAAACAGAAAAGCCCGTCCAGAAAGAAAGGCTTTTCTGACATATATCCTTCCCCGACGTAAGCCCCATTGGGGGAGGGGGCTAAGTGTCCTGTCCGTATATGCGTGCATATCATACCCTCACTGCATGGGAGCAAGCGCCCGAATTTTACGATCGGTTTTTATCAGGCGCCGCAGAACTGCAGCGAACAATAGAAGTATCACTCATTCTGAAGTATGGTAGACAAGCGACTACATCTTGGCAGGAAGCCACTTACGGACCTCTGTTATACCTGGCGTGTAGGCCAGCCAGGTGTGTTTTGAAGTGTCCGCCCCCGAACACAACTCTTCCCAAGACGAAACTCTCTACTTTTACCTGGTTAATACGGACCCCCCTAAAACACAACTCCTCCTAGGACAAACCCCTCACCGGCAATACGTGTTCCAGGTAAACTAAAGATACAATTTTTATCATAATTCACAGATCTTGTGTCCAACAATTTTTTGGCTTAAATTGCTTTATAATGACTACGCTGCTATTGTATTGTTTCGGTAAAATGGCTTACAGGGGAGGGGGAGTTCTGTCCTAAGAAGGGCTTACGTCTGAGGGTCATACTTTCGTGTTTTGATCTAGTGAACTCACCAGCAGCGCTCTGCTCACTCTTAATACATATAATTATGTAAGACGTAAATAATGTACTATATACTGTTATTAGCAGTACTTAATAACATACTGTTAAGTTTATCGTTTATTATTACGCTAAGAGACAGCTCTAGGCCACACAATTAGGTCTATGTGGAAAGTGCTAAAATATGAAATCACATATGCTACACTGATAACAGACTAAAATGCTGAAATATTATTAAATTAATTATTTTTAGTGGTTGCCTCTTGTCAACTGTCAAGCAATGTTGACACAGTCTCCTGATAAAAACGGATTGTAACTAGTTAAGTAATTAGTCAACTAGGCCTACTCGTCATCTAGTTAAGTTGCGGTGCGCTGTTACTTGTTCTTCTGTTGTTTTCAAACTATTTTATGTCGTTCGTCAGTCGTCACTATTTGACGGTAAACACGTTTCACTAGCAAAGTGCTTATTAGCACACTAAAAGTCTTCGCCACTCGCCAGGTTGAAAAAAAATAATATCATTATTCAATTGCAACTTACCTGTGTACCGCAATGTCACCGCAGCTGATAGAATATTCAGTGAAAGTTGCACCTACCTACAGTATAGGCTCTGTCCGGTTCGGTGTCGTCTGTTTTCTATGCGCCATCTACCGAGTACCGACGTAATTTGGTGTAATTATTATGCGGCCGTCCTATATAGGCTGCATTATGCGTCTTACCCGTCCGTTTGTCCGTCTGTCTGTCTATCTTAAGCGGGCTTCTTAGCTCGAAAACAGAAAGAGCATAAAAAGAACCGAATTAGCGTAAACGTTCTCCAGGACAAACGTAACCGGAGCGCATGCAGTTTCTTATACATTTAATTCAAAATTTAAATATTTTTTTCGGAGAAATATAAAAATTCAAACAGTTCGAATACGAATATCAACCGATCGCCTATACCGTAGCTGACACAAAGTAGGGCACATTGCGATGTAAATCAGCTTTCTTTTTTGCAGCTAGCCAAGACTTGGTTAAGATTTTGTGTAGCAAATAATTAATTTATGTGTATGAAATCCACCATTTCTCGTATTCTTCTAAATTATTTTTTTTATTATTATTTTCAGGAATCTTTTGTCTTTGCTACTGATGACGAAAATTATTTTCAGCAGTGAGAATTGCTGTTCGGTACAGCTTTGAATTAAATAAGCAGTGTCGACGGTAGCCTATACGAGTACGGAAGTCAATCGGTAAGAAAACATCGGTTTCATATAATGATTATACATGTACGTGTTGTAGTCAGTATACAGTAGCTACGTACGCACCTGTGATCATTAAGTCGACACACGCCATCAATCTAACAGTCTAGAACTGAATGCCACAGTCTGCTCTGCTGTCGTGGTGCTCGCGCGAGCGAAGTCCCAGCACCAGAAAATCCGCCGCTTTTTTCTTATCACAGGCATTAAAATTGTAGGGAAACAGGGACTGCCTGTGATAGCAATTTTTCCGAGTAAATTTTTGCCTGTTAAAAAAGTGGAAAAAAATTTTGACGAAAAATTTTCTCATAAACCACAAAACTTAGGCCTATAGCTAAAATTTTACGTTTTAAGGGAATTTAGTGACAAAGTTAAAATCGTGAGCACCTGTAAACGCCCCTGTTGGAAATTTGCCAGAAAATTCCAACTGTCTGCTTTCGCTTACATTTTTAAACCTACGAAGCTGCTGCGGACAGTCACTGGTGTATAATACCCCGTTTACACGATCAAGCTGGCTCGACGAACTGGCTCGACAAGCTGCTATATGTTAGCTGGACGAGCCAGCTCGATGTTTGCTCGACGTTTGCTCGATGTTCGCTTGATGATTGCTTCGTGTAGGCTATGCTTTATGCATGCTTCATATTTGCTCGATGTTTGCTCGATCGTGTAAACAGGGTATAACACACGATTAGGCCCTACATCACTAGCTGAAAAGGCGACGATCAGTTGATGTATAAACTGGAGGTTTAACCAAACTAACCAATCTTGTACGCAGCCGTAATTCTTAGCCTATGAAATTCAATAAAATGCTGTTTTTTTACTTTTTTATGTTTTCATTGTCGTTCTTTTGTATTGCGTTTTGTTTGCATACGTCGTCCAATTTTTAAGACATACTAAAAATGCTTCTGAGATTTGATAATGATAAGTCCTGCCACTGCGGAATACAAAATACATAATTGCCTACAAACACTAAAATAATGATTTTGGCCAACGATCCAAGATCCGGAATCCGCAACAGAATCCGCATGAACATCGAAGTTGGGGAATCAAATTCTTGCGATCGTCGCACACCTCCGCTCGGTTGGGATAACAAGACAAGATGCGACGTGTTTGTTTACGTGTTTTGCTCTGAGCTATTCATCTCCGATGCCATGCCACTGAAGAAAGAACGCATTAATTTCGTCGCCGATATACAATGCGAGAGCGCGGTGGGCTGCAGAGCCTGGGGCTGGGAAGGCTGCAGTGGTAATTACTAGGCTGCAGGTAAATTAGTCACTGACTGATAAATTATTGTTGATGATGAGGATGACCATGCCACGAGACATAACCTTCTAACAACCGGGAACGTATTTTCACCGAAGATTTGCCCAGAGGCGCGTACAGACTACAGAGCGACACAACTGAACTGAACTGAACTGGCACGGTTTAGTTTTTGACGAACTGACCAATGGGCAAACACGGCGAGCCTTTTGGTGACTGGTTGACGCATACGTGCGCGTAGTCACGTAGATTACTTATTAGGCTATCTACAACTACAACACGTTTGCGCTGTACGTTCAGTCATGGATTAAGGCTTTTGCATAACGTTCCCGTTTATTAGTCTGGGATACTGTCAGTTGCGGCTGCTGACAGAACAATTTAACTGTATCCAGTGATTACCGTTGTATGTCACATTTTCAACACACGATGTATACATACTTCAGACTCTGTCTTTGATTTCTTAAATACGTGGTCTGTGCGACTGAGATAAGATAAGATTAGCTTAAGATTTAACAGTTGAAACTATAGCCTACAACAGCTAGTTGGACAACTTAATTTTCTTTGCCACGTTTGTTGTCATCACTGGCGTCAGATAGGTGTCGTGAGTTAGGCCTAAGGGTGTTTCGTGTATAACTGTTTTGTTTTTTAGATATTTATTTACTAAACCCATTAGATGCAGTTTTTAATAATAAGTAATTACATTTCAACTCAGCTTAGCCTACTACTTGTAAGTCTATTTACCGTTGTGTATTTTTTATATCGGTTAAGTGATTTGTTCGCTCACGAAGTTTGAATACAAGTTCGTAGTCCTCCGCTAATCATCTTGGCATGTATGTCGAATCAATGTCTTTTGCATCGGTAGACTCAGCTTAGTTTGCTTGATCGCAAGTTGATGATGATGGCGTATAATAACAACAGTGGACAACAACAAACACAGTGTGAGAAATCGATGACGACTTGTCATTTTACGCCTCTCAGCTTAATGTGGCACCTTAAGGTGCGTTCTCACTGCGCGCGTTAACGCGCGTGGAGTGGTCGATGTCAAATGTATCCGCTCTTCTAGAGTGAGGTAGCGCTTGAATTAGGGCTTGATTGAACAGTCATTGAGATCGTCCACTCTCGTTAACGCGCGTCATACGGCGCGTGACGTGCGTCACGCGCGTTAACGCACGCAGTGAGAACGCACCTTTATAGGAGGCTTAGAAAATCACGATTTGGTGGACGATTTTTTTCCTTGGAAGCAAAAAGACAAAAGCGATTATAGTTTGGGCCGTCGATTTTGTCGGCCTAATTACTCAAAAAGTAATAAACAATTTTTTAAAAAAATCGCCCAATTAAGGGTTGCTCATTGTTTAAGATAAGTGATCGGATTTTGATAGTAATGCCAATGTTTTTGTAGATTCTGAATCATTAGCCGTGCATGACTCGCTATTGTTAGCAGATAAAGATGAAAACTGTAGGGCCTTGCCATTTAGAAATCTTTAAATTATTTTTAGTTACTATTGCTTTAATTATCACCTTAGGGTCTATTTTTGGGTAAGTATTATTAAAATTATCAATTTAATAGAAATTGCATAAGATAAATACGATCTTCAATCCGTGCAGTTGGCAGCTTGCAAACTGCTTAAGTTAATTATTCAGAAAAAACGTAGTAGACTCTCACAACGGCCCAATATCTCTCCAAATTGCCGAAACCCGGATGAAAATAAAAGGGAAGGAGACGAGACCGGGTGGGGGTCATAATAGGGCTTGTCGAGTGAGTAAAATATCCGCTGGGGGTCATGCGAACACGGATCAGTGACTTCCAGACAGTCAGACAGACAGACAGACAGACAGAGACATTAATCGTCATCGGAGCGAGCGAGAGATATTGACAACGATGACTAAGCATGCAACATCGATCTGTCTATCGAAATGACTTTACACTGTGAAGAACTTGATCGTGTGAAATTATGGTGGCCCTAACGACGCCATGACAACTAAAACGTTTCGGTGATGTGTAACTGTGCTCGGATCAATTCAGCCTCCTAACCTTGGCGGGATGAACAAGAAATTTGAGCAAAGGTCACGAGACGCGCGAAAGCCTATAGCATTTCCAGTTCAGTAGTTATAGTTTCGAAAATCGCATATCATTTGGACTCGGTCCATCGGGACCATAGTACACTTCCGCCATAGGCGCGTGTGGCGTCAGCGGCGTGGTGTCACCTTGTGAATGATATAAACTCTCACAGGCGAAAGTGGCCAAAAAATCCATAAAACCCCCTATTTTGGCGTTCAAGGTCATTCAAGGTCATTGAATTTGGCGCCAATCGAAAGCCAGTATACGATTTAATATTAGTGATTAATAGTAACCTACGCCTTATCTCGCACCGTTACTGAGATACAGCGAGTTATTGGCCGAAAATCGCAAATTTTGACCATCCCCTCTCATTTAGCGCCCTCGTTCGGGGTGACCCCCTTCGAATTTATGGAAAAGCTTTACGGTTCCTAAAACTAGAGTCTTCCGCGCAGCCGATGGTAAAGATTTGGAGATCCTAGCTTGGACTGTTTTTGCCTGATCCACCCGTGTGACAGACAGACAGACGGACGGACAGACAGACGGACGGACGGACGGACGGACAGAATTGCGATGGCTAAGACGCGCTGAAAGCAGTAGCTGCTTTGGCGCGTAAAAATGATTAGGCCTAGCAGTTTACGAGGAGGGGTGGGAGTAAACATATATTTCTGAGAGGCTGTGGCACTAAAAAAAATTGCATTTTTTGGAACATTTACACTTACGTATCAGCAAACAAAAACGCTTCAATCTAGTCTCCGGACTTTCTGGGCCCTTTTTCTTATAAATTCTAAATAAGTGACTGATTATTGGAATAAATGGAATAGTTGTCTACGGGTCTGTGCCAAAGTCTGACAACGTTAAAGCAGAGTACGGGTGACGGTGAAACTCCCGCCACGCCAGCCGTGAATTTGGTGAACGCAAGGAAAAGGTCGAGAGGTTAACGCGGACCGAACGCAGCTGTATTGCCCATGGGTAGTCATAAAATGACAACATCCACCGCGCAAAGTGAAGTCTCCGCGGTGAAAGCAATGGACCAAGTAATTCGCCGTCGCGTCGAACTCGTCATCGATACGCGATCGTTTATCGGCCAGTTCCGGGCAGCGTGAGACCGACCCCCTACCACAGACATAACCCCTCAGGACCGCTCTCCCTTCTAGCATCGGGGTAGAACGGAACCCCTTTTAGGGCAAACTAGGACGAAACCCCACCTGGGACAGAACATTTTTTTCTTCAACTAATGGACAACGTTCTGCCATACCTGATTTTTTGGCTAGACCAACGCAAGAATATTTTTCTGCAGCTCCACAGACTTTAACACGACACTACTAAACAGATTTCATTAAATAGGGGAGGGGTTTGTTCTAAGGGGGTTCCGTCATATCCCGGCGGTAAACGGGGGTTTCCTCATAGGAAGGGGTTATGTCTGGGGGCTATGTCCGAACATCGCTGCGTCGATACTGCGTATAGATAATCGCCAGGACTCGATCGCTTATAGATCTTGCGATCACGTCATCCAATCGTCTACGCATTTTCATATTTATTTAGTTGAAGTGCGTCAAGTTGTGCAAAATAGTTTTCAGTTACTCTAGTTACTAAGCGATGTGTCAAGTCAATAAAAACAAATTTTGATCCCCCACAGCTCCCACATTTTCACTCGATCTCTCTGAAACTCAAAACCAACAAAGATATCCAAGATGCGACCCCGCATGCAGCAAAATTGCTTGCTTATACATTATAATAATCATTCGCTTATACCATTATATAGTTATGACTAGAATATAGCAGTTGAGTGTAGTACTTCTAGTAGTAGCCTAGTAGTAAGCCTGACTAAGTAATAGTAGTAGCCTAGCCTATAGTAACATACCAATAGGGCCTACAGTAGTGACACTTTCTCTTTAAACTCTCTTCAGGCTTTAAAATAATAATAGTGCACGGACAGTGTGTTTGATGTTATTACGACACAGTTATTGCGAGAGTTCACTAGGTAGGTAAGTTTCATTTGATGAACGCTGCAGAACATGGCGCTAGTGACACCTGGCGAGACGCCCGCCCATCTTATACACAAAGCAAGCCCGGAAACCACAAGAAGCTCTGCATGGCACAACGCAGCATGGCGGGCCGGTAAACTCCGCTGTATGGAGCACGTTTATACGTCGTCGGCTACAATGTATGTCCAGTGAGCGTGAACGTTGCAATCCCGTGTCATGTCAGAAATAGATCTACACTGTCCAGTTGGTTACTACAGACCGTGCATTGCCAAGCCAGGTGTGTCAGCGAGCAGTGTCACACGTGTTCATTACGCTTCAGCGCGTTCTCTTTCAGCTGCCGCAAAGCCCGAGAACCACAAGAAGTCTGCACATCAGCACAGCAGGTGATCCCGTATGGCAGGCGATGCTCCGCAGCTCCGAGATAAGCGAAGTATAAAAAGCTATATGTAAATATGGACTTTTAAAAACATTTAAACGTTTTTAGATTATTTTAACGTTGCTACTATACGAGTTACGATTTTTGCGATTCTTGGAAAATACGATACCCTGTATTCATTGTAAATAAGAGAAACATTGAAACGACACGAAGTGCGTTCATCTATGTCGAGTGGCAGATGATCTTATATGACAGGCGACGCTCGGTAGCTTTGAGATTGGTTACCCATAAAAAAAACTATAATTTGTCTTTAAAACGTTTTATAAACTTTTCCAACGCAGTTAAAATAGCACGCAAAAGATGTTGTCCTGAATAGTAGAAATCAACAGTCACACCGAACATAAAAAGGTGCAACTTTCAAAGGCAATGCAAACGCTTCACACAGTTTACGGTAAAGCAATGGTTATAACATTTAATGAAATTTTGCAGTCGTTTGAAACAAGAATATTAATATCGAGTTGCCTCAATTTCACCCTTTTTTGGCGAACTACAAAAATAAAAGATAATAGCCTATAGTAAAAACAAATGGGCCTATTGCAAATTTTAAAACAAGTAAACTTATTTCTGTTAGGCCTAAGAGTTTTCGTTGTCTGTGCCAACATAATAAACGCACCCATCTTTGTCTCACACTTTACAGGTAGCGTGAAACTGTGCCTATTTATGCCTGTAGGCACAGCCGTCATTTGTGTGGAATATAATTAGAAACTATATAGCTTTTAAGGTGGTCATTGCATGATGTGTCATGCAGGGTATCATCCTGTAATTATCTGTCTGTCAACTCAGCTTCCCCCTAACGACCAACGCGTTGTCATATAATTATATCACGTTTCGATCTATGGGCTTATAGGCCTATAATTAGATCTTTACCTCCGCCAAGGAGGTTATGTTTTTGACAGACTTTGTTTGTTTGTTTGTTTGTCTGTCTGTCTGTGTTAGCAAGATAACTCTAAAAGTTATGGACGGATCTTTCTGAAATTTTCTGAGAATGTCGGGAATGGCAAAATCTACTAGTGATTCAATTTTGGGGTGATTTGGAAAGACTCCTGAATTCTGGATCACTTTAAAATTTTTGTTACAATTGCTTTCAATGGGTCATAAGAGAAACCGCTGATAAGCCACCTAGCGAACAACATGGCCTTGGCGGAGGTGTGGGGGCTTTGACTGCTTTCTAGTTTGTTACTGTCCTCTGTTGTCTTGCTTCGTAGAATAAACTATAGGCAAAAAATGGTTGGAAAGAAAAGACGAATGACTTATGTAAGGTATCAATATTCATTGCTTCTGTAATAATTATTCGTAGGTGCAGAAAAGGGTGCAGATTTAAGCCTAAATAGTTAAATAAAAACGCCATAATAATCATAAACTATATAAGCTAGGCTATAGTGATATAACGGCATTGTTAATATAAAATCTATCTCCCTTATACGACTAAACACACAAAAAACAAAAAGCCTAGCTATCGCTAGGATAGCCAATCATACTGATTGTCAGTGACCTTCAAGGTCATCCAAGGTCAATAATTTTCATCTAATCTGACAGGGCATATGCCACTTCCTATTAGCGATTAATACCAATTTAGGCCCAAACCGTTTAGTCACAATACATCCGTGAAGAACAGACAGACGGACGGACGGACGGACAACAACCATGACAACAGTCGACTGTTACAAAAGTACGGTCGGCTAAAAACTGAGCAAACCCTGTTAAAAAATTCACACAAAGCTAACCGGCTTTTGCTTTATGTCTTTTTACTTTTTTGTTTTCAAAAGTCCTGTACATTTTAGTAAGTTCTTCTAACTGATAATTTTCTTCTGCACCATCTGCGGTATTATCAAGTTAACTGTTTTTTTTTCAAATTTTTTATTCGCTATTTTTTATAATGCTTTTTGTTTTGTGCGCATATCATAAAATTTCCTAGCGTACAATCGGGTTGCGAGAAAACGTTAAGCTATAAAATTTTCATGCAGCTGCTTTATCAAAGATTCATTTCTACAAACGCACTGATACGCGCGGCAGCAAGTTTGCCACCATACCGCAAACGCGTCGCTACACTACCTCGTAAAAGTTATCAGCATTCGAAAACTGATATTAGCATTTCACAAGGTAGTGTAGCGACAGGTCACGCGTCTGACGGTAATCGGAACGTTGGCGGTCTGTATTGAAAGACGTGATAGAAGTTTGTTCGGGGCGAAGGGAAGAAGTAAGTCGGCTGGCGCCATCTAACGAAAGCACATGCAAAATTTGCAAAAAAAACTAGTCTGCAGCTGCACTTAATTCATCTTAAATATAACCTTGATTTATTATTTTGTTGCATTAATGGGCAGCATTACGGCTCTCGACAGTTCCATTCGACCGTCTGTCCCGTATACGGGCTAAACCCCGAAACAAAAGGCATAAAACAAGATTCGTGCAAACGTTCTCCGTTAGCCCAGCCTAACGGGTGCCCCGATTTTCAGCCCTACGCCTCTAATTCGTTTACGAAGTAGGCTAGTGTTTTGATTCATCGACTGCTTGACTCACTGGTCGAAAATTTCAGATTAGGGTTCGGGTTATAAACCTACGGTTGTGCAAAGCAATGTACAGTACGATCAAGCAGACAGCCGCGTATAAAATGTCGGCACTGAGTCGGAATCCTATTTCTGTCTAATAAAAGGTGCGACTTTCCGGCTTTTAAGTCTGCCCATCTCAATATAGCCGTCTTATCAGTTCTACGGAAGTATGCCTTGCACCCGAAAGTCGAATCGACGCATCTTCAAAACTATAATTGCATGTTTGTCATGCGCGGCATTTAGCCCGAAGCTATCCGTAGGTCTACGTATACAGGGTGGGCCAAAAATGGCACAATTTTATGCGCTAATAACTTTATCAAATATTAACCGATTTTCAAAGTTCTGTCGAAATCAGCGAACAAAACTGGAGTAACACTTATTAAAGATTTCACGACACCTCATACATGCGTCGCTATACTACCGTGTGAAATGTCAGACATCGCACTCAAGCCGTCGACGACATGCTGACCATTGCGTGATCAACGTTGATTGAGCCTGACATGTGGCCCTCAAACAGCTTGGACTTAAATCCGATCGAGTATGCTGTTTTGGGGGCTCTTTAACAGATGGTCTATCAACGTCGACAATTTACGACAATCAACCAGCTGAAGCAGGCGATCTTCACTGAGTGGAGAAAACTGTCGCAGCGTTTGGTCGATCGCGCCATAGGTCAATGGCGTCGCCGGCTTGAGTGCGTCGTCCAGCAGCAAGGCGGACACATTAAACATTTGATGTAAAAACTGCGAGATGTGACAGTTACTTTGGACAATAACTGAGACAATAAACAAGTTGTTTACTGTTGCCAATTTGTTACAGATATCGTTTTGTTTTCAACTGTTGCTATTAAGACACTGATATTTCACTAAGTAGTGTATCGACGCACTCGAGGTGTGGTGGAATCTTTAATAACAATGTTACTACAAACTTTGTTTCAACTCTGACAGTAAGAAAATTTTAAAAATCGGTTAATATTTGATGCACATTTGATGAAGTTATTGGCGTATAAAAATTTGTGCCATTTGTTGGCCCACCCTGTAGGTTATACGGCTACTACACGCATTTCGAAGAATTGCAGAACGTTTAACCTATGATTAGATTTGCGACGTGCGTCAAACACTCCGCTCAGTCGTACGTGTAGAGTATTATTATAGGACAGTTAAATATGACTCTGTCACGATCAACTAATACAACGCCTATTGATGGAACAGTTTCGCCAGATTCTAAATATACAGTATACGTAAAGTAATTGATATAGTGAATGATTACCGTCTGTGCTGATGACTAGGCTATATGGCTATAGGCCTAAGTTATCTGAAGGCAATCAGTATCAGATTGCTCACTTTTTATTATCAATTTGACAAAAAGTGCCATGTGATGTAATAATAATTGTGTGGTATTAAATAGTTTACGCTGAAAATAGCATACAACAAAATATCTGATTGATGAGCTCAAAATACATTTTGTCCATGAATGAGTGCTGTGCATTTTAATCAGTACTGTTGATCGTTAATGCCGCTGTTAGCCATGGCATCACGTTTAAGCCAGTGTGTACACTTTGGGCATAAATTCTAATAATTTGAAAGCAAATTGTTACACAAACTTAATTCTGCTTAGTAAATCGCATTTTAGATTATTGGGTTTTTAATTAAGTTGTTAGGACTTTTATAGAGACAACAATTTAGCATTACGCAACAATTTGGAACATCTGCGTTTTACACGGTAGTGCGTTGACATAAATTACATGATGTGGACAATGAGTACCATTCGACTCACGGTGGGCGACTTCGTATGGGTGGTCCATTGTGACCATGCGTCTATCTGGCACCGTTACGGAGATATGGCGCCACAAATATAATGGGGTCACTAACTTGACCTTTTGGGGTCGCGTGACGCATGCGCTACAGTGTATGAATTTATTATTATAATTGTAAATGACCAAACTACGACTTCTGCATTTTACAAGGTAGTGTAGCGACAGCATTAAAGCGAGGTGGGCTAAACTATAGTCATTTACGTCGTTTCGTCGCAATGTTGCCTGCCAAAAACTATCAAAATTGGCCAGTGTTTTACGGAATTATTCAATAAAAACTAAGAGTTCCCGTGAATATGAATCATCGTGTAGATTCGGTGGCCGTATCAATAACCCACAGGCTATTCGTCCGGCTGCCGGATATATAGTCACCGCGGACAAGTTTATCTAAAGACAGGTAGGCTTAGGCTTAGGCCTACTTGTCCTCGGGTGACGTCAATGCATTGATCCATAATTGCGCAGATTATTGATGATGCACTAGCACTGACAATAGAGACATGCATCAAAGTGTTCGAGAACCCAGTCGTTAGTAGACATAGTTTACTGCGAACATACTAATAGGCCTATTGTTAGAAGACAAGAAAATATGTCGACGTCCAGTGTCGGCATGATATGCCGCCGCAGGCCCGTCGAGATGGTGGAATAGGGGAGGGGGAATTAAGCTACCCCGGGCCCCGCGACGTTTGCGGGGCCCCGCCGTCGCTCAGAAATATAAAGTACACCAGAATGCACCATTTTAAAAAGAAAAATGCAAAAATTTTCTCCCCAGAGAGGCCCCGCAAAAATGTTTGGGGCCCCGCGAGAATGTTTTCCCGGGCCTTACTGTGGCTCTAGACGGGCATGTGCGGCCGTCCAGTCGCCGAGCGTCTGAGGCGTTGACAGTGAATTGGGTCTTTGCGCAAGCAGTGATTACTCGAAATATGCGTCACTTGTTTCGGATTTTCGCCGTAACCTCGAAAGCCGATTACGTCAGAACAAAAATTCTCAAAATCTTTATTCGTTTTATACGGTAGTCGAATACATTATTAAAAGAAAAAATAAACAAAAGAAATATCAGAAACAGTATACATAGCCCACGCACAAGTGTAAATTAAATTCATTATAACTAGTCACAAAGTACAAGTTTATGGATCTAAGGATCTAAAGATAATTAAAAAAATTTAACAAAAATAAAGTAAATAGAAATTAACTAAATTTTTCAGTTTGCGCTCAAGCCAGCGACGGGCGCGTTTTCGATGACGTAAAAACATATGACGTCATGCGACGGCGTCGACGTTGCTCATAGCAACCAATGTCAACATCCGAAAAAGGCGGTCGAAATGCGGACTGTTATTGCGAGTTTCATGTTGAGGTATGAACGTAACAGTAGCGTAAGGGTCTAGTGATGATGCATCAACGTCAACGGTAGTTCAAGCCCTGTGTTAACGGCGACCTCTCTTTCTTATGAGGAATCCAAAAATTCGACCCCCACAGAATCAAAACCCCTCACCCGATTGAGATAAAATTTGGCACAATTGATTACGTCGGGGAGGGGACCCGTCATGCAAAATTTTATGCAAATTCCTCCAAGGGGGCTTCTCGGCAAATGGATGAAATATACGCAAAAATTTGTGTTTCTATATGCCATTTTTTTCTTCCGCTCACCCACAGGTCAGACCTTTTAAGGGATTTTTACGCTTAATACGTCAAACGACGCGGTTCTGCACAAGGA
>Ga0209671_1000857_pt1 | contig 22860 bp, 13 predicted proteins | sample WorMetHERISLAND2_2_FD_187401 | JGI IMG/M metagenome (GOLD analysis project Ga0209671, IMG submission 187401) | Marine gutless worms symbiont microbial communities from Max Planck institute for Marine Microbiology, Germany - Olavius geniculatus... | ecosystem: Host-associated > Annelida >... | reverse complement strand
ATCTCAGTAACGGTGCGAGATAAGGCCTAGGTTACTATTAATCACCAATAGGAAATCGTATACTGGCTTTCGATTGGCGCTGAATTCAGTGACCTTGGATGACCTTGAACGCCAAAATAGGGGTTTTTACGGATTTTTTTTCGCGATATGAGGCTGCGCAAGTCTTTATCATTCACAAGGAGGCGCCACCGTCGCCAACGCCACAGGCGCCTATGGCCGATGTGTATTAGGGTCCCGATGGGCTGAGTCCAAGTGATATGCAATTTTCAAAACTATAACTACTGAACTGGAAATGCTATAGGCTTTCGCGCGTCTCGTGAGCTTTTCTCAAATTTCTTGTTAATATTTGGAGATGCAAATAATCACGGTTATCTGTAGTCTGCATGATCCGATATCATATATTTCCCTGACTTTTCCGTGATTTTTCAAAAATAATATTTTTCCCTGACATTTCCCTGACTTTCCCTGACAGCACAAATTTCCTGACATTTTCCAGTTTTTTTCTGACCTGTAGGAACCCTGCCTTCCCACAGGAGTCTCCTAATCAGTTATACAAAATAATGCCAAAATGCACCAAAACACTTTATTTTAGCTTTAAAAATAGAAAAAAAATTTCGAGGAGAGGGCACATATAGCCTCCTCCTCAGATTCTTCCTCTGGTGGAGATGGGGACCGGGACCACACCCCGCACATCACCCCAGGTGTTCCCTTTCCTCTACATCCAGATCCTGGCTTATGTACGATTTTATCTTTTTATCGGCTGTGCATAAGTGATACAAGTTGGCCATTTGGACAGTATATATTCTCATAATTGTTTGTTATCCACATGCCATGCTACTTCTGCTGGTTGATAAATTGAAATAAATAAATAAAAGAATAAATAATAGGCCTAGCGTCATAACCTGCTCATGCTGTAGGCGAACAATAAGGATAAATAATATTATAGAATACTATACTATACTACAATACTATAGAAACTTTCAAGTTAAAAACGTGTATAGGCCTACTTTATATACGAATAGTAAAGTAAGCCGCTACAAGTACCTTTTATTGACGGCATACTCCACAACCAAACCCAGCGTCGCTACGCCAGCAAACGTCGCCAGGGCTGACCACCAGTTCATTGAGGCATAATTTGTGACAGACACTGATGTACATGCAGCCTTAATCAACAATTATTGCATAATTATAATTTTTCACATGTTTTATCATACTACAATGAGATCTTATCTTGTTTACACTTTGCTATGATGATATGACGTATCGTGACGTCAGCAGTAAACTAGTGAAATTTTCAGGATGCAAATTTTGGAAAGGAGTTTGATTACCGGATATTCATATCATTTCAGTTTTGGATCAATTGAAGTTATGTATCATTGGTTACTTTTATGTTTTTCTCACAATATCGTAATTCGTAACGTACACTACAGAGTACGGACAATATAAGTAATAATTAAAACCGACTACCGACTTGTTACCGAGTGCATGGCGAGTAACTGTTTAAATTATTAGACGGTTGGTTCATCACTACGAGTATTAATTGCGAAATATATATTCTATGTTTCTTATGTTTTGTGCATTTAAAGTTGTTTTTTATTGTGTTTTATGTCTTTTTGTACAGAGAAGGCAACTTCTGTAATCTATTTATCGGTATTGTATACCGATAGAATTTGATTTAACACTAAAAGTTTTATTTAAACTTTATTTGACGCTTTTTATAGGTTTTTAAGATTGTGAATGATATTTATGACGAAAAAGTTGCACCTTAATAAGACTTCAGTAACTAAGGGTAACAAATTTAAGTTGCATAACCAAACATTCACTCACAATTTTAGAAAACATTTTTTTCTCAGCACGTATTGTGAATATCTGGAATAGTTGACCTAATTGGGTAGTTGATGTGCAATCTATTGATTTATTTAAAGTGCGGCTTGATAGATTTTGGGCACAACCAGAAGTTATGTATGATTGGACCGCTGAATTAGCCGGAACCAGAGATAGATCGGAGTATGTCGAAAAAAGTGATTAGATTATTAGTATAATTTATTATATCGTGATATGGAGATAGAGGGACTTTTGGTGCCTGCATCCGTTTATCTACATTACTGACTACTGATTACTGATGCTATGCAAGACAAGCGATATGCGGCGATTGATGTAAGATTTCAGCGAATCCGACATATACATAACGTTCAAACATACCATTGGGTTCAGCTGGATGACATAGCAAATGTGTATGTGAACAACTTGCCTGGAGTCTTTATATGTCTGTGTTTGAGCCCAGGAGAAAACTTGTTTTCAGTTAGAACTTGGAAGATCTGTTTGCCCCAGTCCTGGGGCTCTGCCGACTAACTATCCTGATCCAACTGTAGGCCTACCTGGTAGTGTGACAGAAATACAGTGCTGTGAAATGGCTGTGAAACTAGCCAAATATAGTGTTTCAAAATTCATGTAATCGAGGACCCATATTATGATTGTGTCAGTTTTGTTTTAAAAAATTTTTGCTTTTGTGTTTCTTGCAGGGAGCAGTACATTGGTGACAAAGTGGATATTGCTATCAAAAATGTTTGAAGTTGAATATGTTGAAGTCAAGGAAGAACCTGTTAGTTTCATTTTTTATTTTTATGTGTGTATTATTTGTACAAGCAAACATTTCATCATAGTCTAGAGTGTGTTATTCAAGTGTCGTGAAGCATAATAAATTCCAGATGGTGTTAAAATGTGCTTATTTTTTATGTCTGATCAATATTGTGGTCTCCATGGGACTTGTGTACAATAAACAGATGTGGGGATACAGTTAACTACACTGTGTTCAGAAAAACACCCACTCACATTTTCTTAACTCTGTGGAAAATGTAGAGTGAGCTTATGGGTGAGGTGGCTATAAATCTGCTGTCAGGAAAATAAAGTAGGTCTTGACATAATCAGTGTTTGTATAGTCTTTTTATAGCTTGACTGTGAGAAATGGCATTTGGCTGGTGAAAAGTATTAAATAGCAATTCCAGAAGTTTAATTTTGGAGGTTGGACCTTTCCTGAGTAACAGAACTGCTAATGAATCATAGATACTGTCATTATCCAAGCAGGTTATCTGTGTACAAGTTTGTGGTGAACAGCTGTTTTGTTTTTTGTGTGATTAGATTTTATTTCATTTCTAATAGTTAAAATCACATATTAGTTGAGTTGCACTAGTGTTTGGTGAAATGATATTGCTGCTGGTTTGTGTTTCAGGCTGCAGACTGGAGTGAAAGTGAGTGGCAGATGCTCACTGCTGCATCTAAGGAAGAGAATGATTTGGTCACTGAAGCTTACGATGACCCTGATCTGCAGCCTGTTGTCACAATGACAAGACTTAGCGAGGCACAGTATGTTACAGTGTTATTGTTACCATACGATAACAGTGGCAAGTTTGAAAATGACAAGAAACCCAACTGTCGCTGCGATGGTCAACCATACTGGTTGTCAGTGACCTTAAGGTCATTTAAGGTCAACGATTTTTAGATCATTTGAAAGCCAATGTGCAACTTCCTATTAGTGATCAATAGTAAACTTGGCTGCATTTCTCACTGTTTCCAACATATGGCCAGTTTTTCCATTGAATTTCCTGCACCCTTCCATCGGACCCTCTATTTGAAAATGGCTGAAATTTTGCATGCTTGAATTTAGCACACATGGCTAATTATTTGCATAAAAAGCTTTTCCTTACGACTTACCCGTTAGCCAGTGTACATCCGTTATGGACAAACAAACGAAGGCCGTCGTCAGCTGCATTCTGCCAACTCAAGGACATGTTTCGTCAGACGGACCTGCAGCAGCTATGGAGATAAATGCTTTGCCGCTGCAGGTCCTAGGCTGTGGAACAGTCTGCCAGCTCATCTGATACAAACTGACATTAACTTTGAACAGTTTAAATGGCAGTTGAACAGTGACATTTTTGTTTGGGCATTGAGAGTGCGGCCCATTGTAGCTATTGTTAAATTGCACCTTCTAAATAATCTTACTTACTTACTTACTTACCTACTTAGTTAAACAGACTGACAGACAGACGAAGGATGACAACCATGCCAATAGCTTGATCGTTATTTAAGTACGGTCGGCTAAAAATGAATAAAAGCAGTTCTGCATATCTAGCGACTAATGTACCCATAACTTAGTCCAATTTCTTTTGCTTTCAGTTTTGCATTTTGGGTTTATGGCATGATATTACTATAGTTATAAAGCATGATCACACGTTGTTGGCAAATAGGTTATTTTTAAGAAGGTGTTCAGAGTATCAGCATGATGCATTGAATATCTGAGCTCATTTAGTAGTTGGTAGTAGTTGGTACCAGTGCCAGTACTGTAGATTTGTCTCTAATATTTGTCTTATCTGTGTCATTGTTTACGGTGGCATCATGGTTTTAAAAAGTAGATGGAGGAAGTTGTCGTTTTCTGTCGGACACTGCAAATTTCTAGAGTTTCAACGGACAACTGGGAATTTCTTACAGAGGAGATTATGGGTGCTCAGAATTTTAATATTTGTCCCTAATTTATTTTCCAAAATGAAGGTTTTCAGCCCCAAATTTTGCATTTTTAGACACAAGTTTTACAGTGATGAAAAGATTTTCCAACAGCACTGAATGTAGGAGGGCAACTACCCTACCTCCTCCCCACAGGCACTCAGTCGCAACATTACTGTTTGTTTACATAGTGATAGACAATGCGAAATACTCTCACTTGTAATATTGTATACTGTTATGCTACCTGCAGACAGTGTTGTGTGTGACTGTTGTAGGATTTCAGAATTGAACGTGGACTATGATGGTAAGTTTTGATCAACACCAGTTGCTGAACACCCGATTTTCTCACTGAAAAAGACATTATATTGGCATGCACTCTGCAATATAGAGTAGAAACAAAGGGTATCACAAACTGACTCCAATTTGCTGTTTGTTATGGAAAAGAGGCCTCTTAATGGAGAAATTTTAAAATTTAGTTTTTCTGTGATTTACACGGACATGGAATGCATTGCCAAATTGAGTGAATATTGGTATTTAAATGGAAGAGAACGAATTCATTCTATATTGTATGTGTCACAAAATATACCACATGGGGCTATGTTTAATGCTGTATTCATTAACTCCATGGGCTTTTGTTTATTTAGACTCTGTTTGGTTTTTGTACATATTTTAGGTTGGTGGCATAGCATAGTGGTTAGAACGTCGGTCCTGGTCGGCGAACTTTCCCTATCCTGGGCTAGACTGATGGATGGCTGTTTGACCACTTTGTGGGTAAAGCGTTCGCTGTCAGTCAACCAACAAGGCCACCTCAGCCTGCCATTCCTCCGGGGTCGGTTAAATGGGTAGTAACCCATTTATATGGGTTACGGAAGGTGGGGACATTAATACAACTGACCGGGGTGTCTGGCCGGCCGCTGCGCCAGCCTGTGTCTGCAGGCTGCACGCGTTGGTCGTGCGGCTGGCGGCTCTGGTTAGTGACGAAAGCGCATTAGAGGCGTGTACGCGCGTAGGTGCACTATACAAATTGACTCCTTTAGCCTTTTTTTATATTCACAAAGATTCTCTTACTATATTGTGTATTTTGTGATTACATTTATTGTTACATTTGTTGTAATTTTATCTCTTATTTGTTTTGTGCTTGGTTAGCAGTAGCAGTGCCTTTGAATGCTGTTAAAGACTTGCTTCTAAAGTGAAGCGTCATGTGTTTCACTTTACCATATAGCTTTATTCCAGGCTGGTTTTGGGAGTCTGTCAGTTTCTTTATTCCCACACCTCAAATTGTTTACCTCCACTTTGGAACTTGCATTATTGACTTAATATGTGTCGTTAACTACAATTGCAAATCATTCCCGACTCTTTGCTTATTGTTCATGTTTATTTTCAGCTGAGAGTTGCATCAAACAGGAAAATGAAGAGGACTTTGTCCAGTTGCTAGCTGGTGGTCACAGCCTCACCGAGGAAAATCGTGAAATACATTCTTTACCTCTAGGGCTTTGTTTGCTGTTTAATGAAGGCACTTTGTGCAATGGAAGGGATTTCAAAGATTCCCCTTCTAGTCCATTTCAAAGTGAGCTTCAGCATATTTCCAGATCAGCAAAGAGTGTTGCTGTCAATAACGATAGAATGCAGTCAACAATAAGACAAGATGTTGATGGAGACAACCGCCATCATGTTGCACATAGTATAGGACAAGACATAGCCGTAAATGTGTCAGGGAAATGTGCTTTTACTGAATTAAGAAAGTTGCTTAATTGCACTACACCAACAGAAAGTACTGCTGTGAAGAATGTATCAAGTGATAATAATGTGAATGTGAAGTCAAAAAAAAGACTAGCCCATTGTGTGGACAACCAAAATTGTTCCACTGGTAAGGCAACAGTGAGACAAGATGTTGATCGAGACAACCACCGTCATATTGCACATGGTATAGGACAAGGCACAGCCATAAATGTGAGAGGGAAACATGCTTTTACTGAATTAAGGAAGTTACTTAATTACACTGGCCCGGCAGAATGTACTGCTGTGAAGAATGTATCGAGTGATAATAATGTGGAGTCAAGAAAGAAACAAGCCCATTATGTGGACAACCAAAATTGTACTGCTGGATCTGGTTTGGATCAGGGCACAGCTGGAAATGTATGTGAGGAAAATGATGTCATTGATCTAACGGATTTTGCATGGTTGACTGATGACATTGGACAAACAGACAGACAGACTGATTCTGTGCAGAATGTATTGAGTGAGTTAGGGAAAATGGTTAACTACACTGGCACTACAGAAGGTACTGCTACAAAGAGTGTTTCAACAAGTGATTATAATGTACATTCAAACAGACAAGCCCATTATCTGGACAATCAGAATTGTCCTGCCAGAACTGATATTGATCAGGGTGCACCCAGAAATGTGAATGAGGAGAATGATGTCATTGATTTAATAGAATTGACCGATGCCATTGGTCAAACAGACAGACAGACTGATTCTGTGCAGAATATGCTGAGTGAGTTGGGGAAAATGCATAACTACACTGGCATAACAGAAAGTATTGCTATGAAGAGTGTATCAACTTCAGCTGATTCAAACAGACAACCCCATCATGTAGACAACCAGAATTGCTCCCTGGGAACTGATGTTGGTCAGGGCACATTCGGAAATGTGAATGCGGAATATGATGTCATTGATTTAACGGAATTGACCGATGACATTGGGCAAACAGACAAACGTACTGATTCTGTAGAGGATGTATTGAGCAAGTTAAGGAAAATGGTTAGCTACACTGGTATGTCAGAAGGTGCTTCTGTGAAGAATGTATTAAAAAGTTCTTCAAGTGATGATAATGCACATTCAAACAGACAAGTCCATCATGTAGACCACCATTCCTATGCTAGAACTGGTTTTGGTCAGGGCACATTCAGAAATATGAACGAGGAAAATGATGTAATTGATTTAACAGAATTAAGTGATGACATTGGCCAAACAGACAAACGTACTTATACAGTTTTGTTGAACAATCATTACGTGGCTGAAATTAGTACCGGTCAAGGCTCATCCAGAACTGATAGAGAAAATCATCCACAGCGAATACCATTATTATCGTACAATTCTGCTGGCGAAGAAGGATATAACTGCATAGTATGTGATGAGTTTCTGACTAGAAGGAGTCTTAGGAAACACATGAAAGCGCACAGTGATGATCAGTGCATTGTATGTGGCAAGATATTAAGCCCATGGTATCTTCGAAAACACATAGAAATTCACACTGGGCTAAAACCGTACAGCTGTCATTTCTGCAACATGAAATTTCGGTTGCTGTGTCAGTTGAAAGTCCACGAGAATCGCCACAAGGGCGAGTTGTCACAGTGTCATCTGTGTGGAGGCAGATTTGTAGTGTTAGACAAGCATATGATAAACGTTCACTCTGATAAATCCGGTTGCAAACACATCTGCTCTGTCTGCAAGAAAGCATTTCGCACACCGAGCAAACTGAAAAGGCACATGATAACACACACTGACGAACGGCCGTATGTATGCCAGGACTGTGGAAGTCGTTGTCGAACGCTTACCCACCTGAAGACGCACATAGCATCACACACGAAGGAAAAGAACCATGCCTGCAGCGTTTGCGGCAAGAAGTTTTTACAGAGGGCAGCTGTGAAAGCTCACATGCGTACTCATACGGGAGAGAAACCATTCCATTGTGGAACTTGTGGGAAAACTTTTTCGCAGAAAGGTGGACTGGACGTACATGTTACAGTGCATTTGGCGGAGAAGCCGTTTATTTGCACAATGTGCGGGAAGGCATTCAGACTACTTGCAAACCTATCAAGGCATGCATTGATTCATACTGGCGAACAGCCTTACGAGTGTTCAGAGTGTGGAATGCGGTTCAACCAGTCCTGCTCATTGGCGCGGCACATGCTGACTCACACGGGGGAGAAACCTTACTCATGCAGCGACTGTGGACTACGATTTACTCAGTCCGGTGGACTCTGTTCGCATCGGCGTAAACACTGTCATGCTAAAAGAGCACAGACTTGATCAAGTGCATTAGCTATGACTAGGGGCCTTAATCTTATGGATTTGTTCGATCATGTGTGTATGTTATAGTGGGCCCTGATCAGTGATATCCGACTTCAGTCAAAGTCCTGTCAAGGTCAAGTCAAATGAATTATTTAACTTAGAGTCAAAATCATAACTTAAGTCAAATGATTTTCAGAAGTCAAATATCGCTGGCCCTTATGCTAGAGATTTGTTTGGAGAGCATTTCACTTTAACATAGCTTCACATCGCCACTGTGGTACTAATTTTGGGTGTCAAATCAATAATGTTTGGTGCATGTGATAGCAGCATTTATCTCGTATTTTGCAAAAATCTACATATCACACATATCATGCACGCATGTTGCACAACTTACATGTTTGGAAATTACTGGACTTGTGATGATCTGCGTATCTTTGCATATTTCTGCATGTTTGATAACCATTTTTGAACAGAAATATATGACAAATGTATGACATGTAGTGATTGCAATCCCGAGATTGGATTCTCAATCCGGGATCCGGGATTGAGAAATTTGTAATCCCGGGATCACGTTTCGGGATTAGGCTTACAAATTGGTCGTTATTTTGGTATCCCCAATTGACATATTTTATGCACATGGCCCCCACAAAAGGTATAACTGAACTGTAGAGAGTGACAGTGACTGTCAAAATACAAATTTCCGGCGACAGCGCGAAGTTGTACTCTAGCGCTTATAAAATATTTTGTTCACCAGACGTTCACGTAATAAATGGCAAAAAATTCATATTTCTGTCATTTATTACGTGAATAAGTACAATTTTAGCTAATTTTTGTAATCCCGAAATCCCGGGATTTTGACGCACCCAATCCCATGATTCGAATCCCGTAATTTGGGATTTAATGAAAACAGTTGGGATCCCGGGATTGCAATCTCTGATGACATGGCTTTGCATTTTGTTATGTCATGTTTTTTGTGAGTAGTTTCATATAGGCCTATTATTGCATATATCTGTATATCTATAGTGTGTTCATGCTAACAAGGGTAGATTGGTAAAACATCCTATCTGTTGCCAATGATAATCTGAAGAAAACTGAAAGCAACTTTTTGTGCGATGCATTCTTTCGGACTTTTTCATTGTATTTTTAATATTCTTGTAAACTATGTTAATAAATAGCATACAGGTTTGCTTGCTGTATTCCATTTTGTATTGAAATAATTATTTTCATAGCTTTTTGAAGCACTTCATAGTTTGTAGTTAGCATGGTTTCTACGATCAGGGCAAGTCAGGGAATATAAAAGTACCAGGGTACAAAATTTAACAAAGATGCGGATGAAATTTTTGAATTCAAATTTTTTTCTGCTGGCTTCACTCGCAGATTATTTGTACCTCCACTTTAAAATTTGTTCCAGCTCCCTTAATTGTTATTGTGATTACAAGCAATTGAAAACTGACATTGGCATTTGGCGTGAACAAATTAGTCAGGGAAAACGATTAATTTTGTTTTGGAAAGTCAGGGAAAATGAATTCTGTAGAATAGTAGGAACCGTGAGTTGGGACCAGGGTGTCCATATTCGCTGGTTGGGACTTTTCGTAGACAACTGTAGATACTGTTTTGCCATTTTTAACATGTTTTGTACATTTTCTGTCACGCCAGTTTTATTTTTTGCATTCTGTATTGTCATTTTTGCTGCATATCTGCCTGTTATGAACATACTGTATATGCCATTTTGCATTTTTTTGTTGTGCATATTTTGACGAATTCTGCATATTTTCATGTATATTTTGCATCTGTTGGTGTAGTGCAATTAAGCATCTTTTCTGTGAACCAGTTGTTGGTTATTGCTAAATAGACCTGTAAGCGAGAGCGATCGATAGCGAGCGAGAAATGGGACAAGCGAGAGCGAGCGAGATTTTTCCCGTGAGCGAGCGACAATACATACGAGCGAGTTGAAGCGAGCGAAATTTAAAATGGCACATGATGTTTTATGGGCAAAATTTTAAAGCAGCCACTTAGAGTTTTCTGATGGAACTTTGCAATTTCTCGCTTTTCTCGCTCTTTCATGTTGGTTCAGGGTGATCACAGATCAGTTGTTTTTAGCTTGGAAATAATTGAGTGAAGGAATGTGGGGGAGCTTTCAAAGAGAAGCTGTTTATTGTGAAGTTTCAATTTGGGGCATATATGTTTAGTAACATATTAGCAACGTGATATGTTATATTGTGCGTTTTTGCTGCTTTGCGCTTCATTACATTTAAAGCACATGAATTGGTGGATTGGAGGTTTCACATTTCGCAGTCTGAACTCTCGCGGCAGTTTTGAGCTAGACTTTTCAACTAACTTCAATGTTCGAGTAACCACACTACCACAGCTAACAGCTGAAATGCTGAAAATTCAGTAGAAACATAATCATGCATTTTGTGCGGCCCCTGTGGATGAAGTCCTCCCCAAAGCTGACCAAACTCCCCGCTTTTTCTTGTCACAGTTTACAATCACACAGGCCTACTTTGCAGCACTGGGAAGGTAATTTTCTTCTTGTCGAAAACAGAAACCTTCCAAAAATGCAAAATCCCAGTTATGGCTAGGATAGCCGACCGTACTAGTTGTCAGTGACCTTCAAGGTCATATCCAAGGTCGATGACTTGCAGGTAATTTGAAAGCCAATATGCAACTTCCTATCAGTGATTAATAGCAATATGCCCCATCTTAATTGCACCGTTCAGCAGCAGTAGCTCGCAACGGCCTTCAAGGTCATCCAAGGTCAATGATTTCCATCTCGTGACAGGGGCGTATGGTACTTCCAATTAGTAATTGGTGGTAACCTTTGCCGTATCTCTCACCGTTTCCTAGATATGGCCAGGTTTCCGTTGAAAAGCGCATATTTTTCCTACTCCCTCCCCCGTTTGTTCAATCCCAAGTTAAAACTGTTATCACTGGGTTAGATGGTTGAAATTTTGCATGCCCGAGTTTTATACCCATGGCTAATTATTCGTGCAAAAAGTTTTCCTTTACGCCCTACTCGTTAGCCAGGGTACATCTGTTACAGAGTACAGACAGAGTGACAGACGGACGGTCGATGACAACCATGACAATAGCTCGACCGTTACTTAAGTACGGTCGGCTAAAATTTGAATAAAAAAATTTATGCATCTATATTGCTGTTTGTCGCATGTCTGTCAGAAAATTGCAACTTTGGTTCTCGCCCCCATCGCACGATGTTGCTGCTGGCGGCTGCTGCCGTTTCGGTCACTTCTGGTGTTTACCGTACACAAGAAAGTTGTATTTACTTCCGGTGGCGCGAGAAGTAAACAAACAGTGAAGTAAACAACAAGTGTACTGGTCGCTGAATTTAGCTTATTTCGCGTAGTTATTTAGCGATGGCTGATTCACTGCCGGCAAGTTTGTCGGACATCGTCGATGAAGCGTACGATGATTCAGACGACGTGGAAACGCTGACCGCCGCTCAAGTACTGGCAAAGTTGGAGGAGGTCAGTGTCTCTTGTCGTCTTCCCTGTCGACTGCTACGGGCTCTAGTAAAAGACGGATCGGCGGATGCTCGGATGTTATGTCAGCGTTAGGGCTAGCAGACTTGCCCTAAGGTTGAATTAAAGTTAGGAGATGGTTACACTGATAAATTTTAGCTGAATTATCTCTTAGTTTACCCAACTAGCAACTTTACTGTGATCCCCTGATGACGGCCGCCAGCATGAAAGCTGAGCGCGGCGCTTGGCGGGGGTTGCGGTACGACATCACCGGCATCAACCGACGTCGTGATCAATCAAGCGAGCGCATACATCTTGATGCTATGAGCATCATTAGATAAGCGCCGATCTGATTTGATCACATCAATTGTAATTGTGGTTGAAGCAGTTGGTGTTTATGTGTGTTGTTTGCAGGCGTGGTTGAATGAGAAGTTCAGTCCCGACCTGTTGCCACATCATTCCGAGATCGTGGACTGTATGATGGAGCAGCTCACAGTCATGCAGCAGAACATCGATCGTGCACGCAAGTCCGACCTCAAAGTCACCATCCACAAGATGGAGGTATGTTAGCTGGTGACGAGAAGAACTAAAAGTAGAAGAATGAGTGGAAATAGTACTTAGGTAACGTGAACAACTTACCAAGGTTACGTGGTCGTTCCGGGCTCACCTACAACTCAGTTGGATCAGTGCAGCTTCTGCTTATCGGCACCAATAGTGTGGAACGATCTACCCTCGGAACTGAAAAGCCATGACATCATCAGACAGCATTTTAAACAAGATCTTAAGACATGGCTTTATGATAATGCCTACTTGTAACAAGCGCCTCTGAAAACTCTGTTTAAAGGGCACCCTGTAAATTTGCTATTTGATTGATTGATGAATTTGATGATGAAATGTGAATGAATCAAAGATCACTACTAACAGTGGTGTTAATAAGTAGGGCTGTGGATTGGAAGTATTGTGTTAATTAATGCATCAAGGTATTAATCATGATTAAACAACAATCGTTGTTAAAAAATCTAGTGCAGATACTAGTACCCAGAATCATTAAGCTAAGACCTTAACGGTTGGTCTGAAGCCTTAGTGGCTGGCTTAGTGATTTAAATCACTAAGCCATTAAGTTAGCGGTGGTCCGGACCGCTAAGCCTTAGCAGCAGTTTAGTGGTCCAGACCGCTAATTGACGTCTGTCACTGGCAGGCTTATCAAGGGGGGGTTAGGGAGATAAGTTACTCCAGGCCTCACGATGTTTGGGAGGCCCCACAGTTGATCGAAAATCAAAAATGCACCAAAATGTGCCATTTTAAAAAGCAAAATTCATAAGTTTTATCACCATATGGGCCCCACGAGAAAGTTGGTTGATTTTTTTTTGTTAAAATGCTAAGACCGCTAACTTGTCGGCAGCGGCAGCACGAAACCTTTGCGGTCCGATACCGCTAACTTAACGGATGGTTGCGGTCCGAGGCCTTAATGACGGCGGCAGTGGCGAATGGCAGCGGTTCTTGCGACTAGCAGATACACTAAGTTGTGTGAAGCAGATCTAACAGTGTGCACTGTGCAACAGAAAATGCTTAAAATTTGCCTGTTTATTTGGCGAATGACTAATTATTTTGTGGTTGCAGCACTGCTGGTTTCTTAACTCAGCAATTAAACAGCAATGAGTGTCATTTTTGGTCATTATTTGATGAGAAATTGGTTGTCCATTGTATGCGTTAGATTCGATTCTTCTGATATCAGTGGTGTCAGTCACTGCCCATAAGTTAGACTAACATGTCAATTCAATAATTATATTATTTGGATTTTTGCATTGCCTGCTGACTGTGTTACACAGATCAGGTAACTGTAGTAGGTAATTACTAATATCTTAGTATTTGTGAAATACAAAAGCAGTGTGAATACCTACAGTTATTGTTGCATTTTTAAATATTTTTGCTCATTTTCAGATTGATCGGATTCGATATGTCCTCAGCAGTTATCTCAGAGAGCGACTGAAAAAGGTAACTCTACTTGTGCTTGCTTTTAAAAAAATATTTTTATATTTGTTTTTTTGTAATATCGACTATTTTTATATCATGCACTACAATATTTTTGCACGTCTTTGTTGCACCTTTTTTTTACGGTGGCAGGCTCCTGCTTTTCAAGTTCTACTGTTGTAGTGTAATGTGAATTGTATTCAAGCGGTCAAGCCTGGCATTGCGCTAATGAGTAAATAATGATGTTTGTTTAAATAAATAAATTATGAACACATATTATGTGTTTTTATTCCATAAATTTGTCTATTATTTTTCAGACAAATTTTTTTGTTTGTCTTTTCTTTTAGATTGAGCATTTTGCGGAACATATTCTGGAAATGGAGAGGAAGTCGGGAACACAGCTACTTACTGATGAGGAAAGAACCTTTGCAACAACGTAATTAACGTTTTGTGTAATTCTGCAGTACGCAAATTGTTTTATGTGTATCAAACTCAGTGTTTTTACATGCGAACGCAGCCTAAGCCATCACAATTCTGTCTGTCCATCCGTCTCTCTGTCTGTCTGTCCGTCCGTTCGTCCGTCCATCACACGGGCGGATCAGTCGAAAACGGTGCAAGCTAGGATCACCAAATTTTCACCATCAGCTGCCTGGAAGACTCCAGTTTTAGGAACCGTATAATTTTTCCATAAATTTGGATGGCGTCACCCCGAATGAGTGCACTGAATGAGAGGGGGGTGGGCAAAATTTGTGATTTTTGGCCAATAAGTCACTGTATCTCAATAACGGTGCGAGATAGGGCCTAGGTTACTATTAATCACTAATAGGAAGTCATACACTGGCTCTTGATTGCCACCAAATTCAATGACCTTGGATGACAATGAACGCCAAAATAGGGTTTTTTATGCATTTTTTCGCGATTTCGGGCTGTGAGACACATTTCAAGAGCGAATTGCGCTGAAATCAATTGAGATAGACATGGAGAAGCTGCATTTGAAATTTTTAGCATTGAATGTAGATTTCGATGGTCCAAGTCTTGATTTTTTAGGTTCCAGGAAACCTGCGCACGAGGGCATCAAAGAGCGGTACCCCCATAAAAGTCGTTATTTTACCATTGTCATGGCCATGGTCTTTCGTGAAAACACTTGCAGATCACCATGAGCATGCTGCCTGTCACAACAAGCACTAGTGACGAGCTTTTCAGTCATATCAACATTGATGACTTTGAAAGACCTTGATCTTTCAAAATAAGGGATTTTTGCTGATTTTTGTGATCTTTGGCTGTAGCACACACTCTAAGAATGAACTGCGACGAAATGGCTGGAGATAGACTGACAGTTTGCGAACAGGAACTGCTATAGGCTTTCACATGTCTCTTGAGCATTAGCTTAACTTTCTTGTTGCAATGTTAATAAGACAGTAGGAGGAAAGATATATCCTAATTGTTGTTTGTGCCAGCTACTAGTAATTTTTTTGTAGGTTTTTGAGAAACATTTGGCCAACCACAGTGAACCTAGAAAATGCCCATTAAAATGATGCATGACCATGGTCATGAATGTGATATGCCAACAAATGTATTTTGCATAATGATAGTTTTATTTTCTAATAGTTGGTTTTCGTTAGTAGTTCTGTGATGATAGATGCATTGATTGCAGAAAAAAGTTGGTCATATTCTGTAAGGTATTACCAAATAATTACTGTAGTTTTGTTTCTTTGCATAATATTTTGGCATGTTGCCAGTGTATTTTTCTACTTTGAGTCTGCTTTCCACATAGCCGCTGCTCGTGCAGTAGTTAAGTGTTTTATTATCGATTATGTATTGCATAAAATACAATAAGTGCACTGTTGCAGGTACCAGGCCAAAGTTATGAATCACTTTAACCTGTTGGCTTTGCGACATATGCCAGCTAATGTACAAAACTTAGAGCCGGAGAAAACCGGTTGGTGCTTTGTTTTTTAACACCTGTAGTCATTGATACATTTTTCTTACTTACTTGGCGGTCCTAATACAGCACTGTTCTATTCTTTGCATGCTCCTGCTGTCCTCCAAGAGACAGCATTGTGAGATTGATGACTGTCTGGAGGATAACAGGGAGGATTATTAGAACTGCCATTGTTGTTACATATGAAGAAGAAGAAGAAGATTCCGCATAGACAGCTAGGTCCATTGCGAGTGAGCTCATCCCCTTGACGGCACTTTGAGCCGGCGAGGGCGAAACCCAATTTAGCTAGCATACAGCCCAAGTCGGCCGGGTTAACCAACTGGATCGGTATACTTGCAGTCCTGGCCACAGGGCCTACTGTTGCGCAGAACTCGCCGTTTCTTCCCTAGCGATGGCCTTGACCACCGCCAGTACTCATTTTACCATCCTACAGAGGGTAGAAGGCTGACACGACCTAGTTGGCTGGCTCCATACTGTAGACAGTCACCCATCTAAGTACTAACCAGGCACGGCGTAGAGTAACTTCGTCTCATCCGAGACGCGTTACCAACTATGCACAATTATAATCGGCAGTTCTTGCAATTTTGGGTTTAGGTCATTTTTTTGTGTTTTGTAAAGGTTAAAGGTTATGTGTATGTGCAATTTTGCCTGCAAAGGCTGTCCCCAAAGTGACCTATACTGTGTCGAGCAGGATGTTGAACCCTACTCACTCACTCATTTTCAAATAAAAAGTCACAGAGAGATCACAGTTGTTGTGGTATCTGGGCTGCAAATTTCACTTTAGAGCATTGAAATGTTGGAAGAAAGGCTTCACAATATTTTGGCACTGCTCAGACTTAGGGCACGTTGCTCCAGTGTCATTCAACTTCGAACTCGGGTAAAATTTGACTGTGAACCTAGTTCAGCGGTAACTTGTGTTGCAACAAAGCAGTTCAAGCATTAATCTCTGTTGAACCGCCGTCTGACTACCGATCAAGTTTTGATCTCGGTTCAAGTGATGAATGGTGGGATACTATTGCTGTAATAGTCGCTAGGCAGTTTTTCATGTGATTAATCTAAAGTTACAGTCATTTTCACTGTTAGTTTTCAAGCTACCTGATGGATTTGTGATACTCAACCCCTGTCCTCCAATAGACAGCATTATCACATTTTTGTCTGTCTGGAGGATAACAGGGAAGATTATTAGAACTACCATTATGTTAATTACATATGCGTGCGCATAATGGAGTTCTTACAATTTTAGGTTTAGCTTTTTTTTTGTGTTTTGTGTTTTTGTAAAGGTTAAACTTACTGTTCCATTATTATGTGTTTGTGTGCATTCTGCCTGGAAAAGCCGTCCCCAAAATTACCTATACTGTATCGGGTGTTACGTTAAACCCTACTCACTCACTCACTCACTGTATTAGTTTTGTGTGCTGTTATAGTATTTATAGCATTTTATGTCCTGTTTATATTATTTACAGCTATAAGGAAAACAAGTTGACTAGCATTGGTAATATTGTGCTGATGTGGCTTGTTGCAGCGTTAACGCCGAACATAGATCATTATGTTTTTGTGAAAATTGTCAACGATGTCGCTGGAATTGTTCTGGAGGAAGACAGCGGTGATGCTGGGTATGATTAATAATTTGTACAATATTTACCTTTTACTTCAAAATCTGCTGCTAATTCTGAATCAAGCAAATCTGCTCAGAACAAAACATAGACAATTTTGGATGCTGGTTTATAGTGTGGAATTTTCTTAAAATATGCAGGGCTTTTGAGGCAAAGTATGTGGAAAAATATGTAAAATTTGGCGAAATGTTCTTGATTGTTAACCAGTAGACAAACTTACTGCATCAAGTCCCACACTGTTATTGAGTTATTACATACTGTTATGATCATTACTTGCACTGATTAGTGATTGTCTCAGCCAAGATTATTTTTAGCGACAAATCGCAACGGCAGAATGCTACGGCTGAACGCTTCGCGTCTTGATGATGATCTCTCCATCTGCACAAGTACTCGAAAAGTTGCCAAAGGATTTTTATTAAAGGTCCACGGCCACAGTCAAACTCACTCGCGCAATTTATGTAGATTTAAATTAGACATCTAACCTCGCGTATATAATATGTTGATTTGAGCTTCATTAATATACGAAATTAATTTGCAATTTCAAACGAAATGCGCCATTATGTTACATCAGGTGAAAATACCAGTTCCCCAGGTGACATCATGAGCCTAGCCTAGAGACGTCATGAATATTAATGGATTAGCCGGTAACGTCATCAGTCTAGGCTAGGCCATTAATATTCATGATGTTTATTGGCTAGTGTGATGACGTCACCGGGGGCGCCTACATGCCAATGTGGTGGCACGTTTTCTATGTGATTTTCGTAGATCATCAATCTTAAAGGTCAATTTCTCTGCGTTGACAAAACGCTGAGCGCTGATATTACTGTCAAAATTATTACAATATTATTGCAATTTTAGGAAAATTGATGACATTTTTAAGACCTTCTTTTATCAAAACCAAGACTGTTCTTAGTCCTCAAGGCACCTCGAGACCAACGTCTTGATCTTGAGCATTGCATCTGTGGTCATTGCTAACATTAACTGATTGTTGGTATATTTTGTCGTCCAGTGAGGAGGTGGTCGACGTCCACGCCGGAGACCAACACATCATGCGCTACAGACCGATCGCTTCTCTCATATCGTCCGGCGACGCCGTACTCATTTGACTGCGACTGAAATAATGCTTTGTGTGTGCTCGATAATTGAGATATTTCATCTGCGTCTGATATGTTACGTGGTACACAGGCCTGGAGTAGAAAATATTGCATCACAATGCCGTATCAGCTGCGACTTATCAGAAAATACACTAAATTTTCAAACCATCAGGTTTACTTTTTATGGAATAAATGCCCGTTTAGTCGTCGTTATATGATACAGGTTTTTGTCGTGATATGCATGCTAGTAGTCATCTGTGGAATTAATTTTTGGTTTTGATGAAATTGGCAGTGAAAAAAACAACAAGTGTAATACAAGTACATGAAACAAATCTGGTCACAAATTTCCAGCATGTCCACAAGTCTGATGTGTGGTGTTTAAATGTTTACAGTTTGTGAGAGTTTTCACATCTTGGGTGGTCCTGATCATGAACTTGGCCGTCTTGCACCAAATTATCTCGACGCATTATCTTGACCTTAGGAACTGCACAGTATAATTTTCAAAAGGCTCTGTAATGGAGAACAGTTTACCGAGTTTAGCATGCAGTGTAGGAAAGCAGGCATTTTTCTGATATCAGTGCCTGGTTTGTTCAGGCTTCCTACAGGTCAGGGAAAACTGGAAAATGTCAGGGAAATTGTGTTGCCAGGGAAAGTCAGGAAAAAATATTATTTTTGAAAAGTCGGAACATGATCTTTGATCATGCAGACTGCAGATAACTGTGATTTTTGCATTTCCAAATATTAAAAAGCAGGCATATTTGTGGCTTCCATTGAACGTCCATAAGCTAGATGTGTTTCAGCTTCAGGTGGGTTTTGCCCCTCTGACCCTCCGACCAGGGCCTCTGTCTTTTACATATTGCTCTATTAATATTGTTTCATTACTTAATACCATTTATGACATTTGTGCGATAGGGTTACTGTTTCGATAATGTCAGGGAAATTGTCATTCCATGACTGGAAAAGTCAGGGAATTTTGCTACAGAAAACCTGTAGGAACCCTGTTTGTTGTCGTACATATGGTACATAATATTGGGGCGACTGAAAATGCAAGTGCAAATCTGCAGGAATGGAAAGTGTAGGTACGGAAAGGGGAAGAGAGGTTGATCTTCAGCAATGACAGACGATGGAGAAACAAGTAATTCAGAGATGATGCAGAAACAACTTGCTTGCCACTTTTGCCATCCAGTGATATCTAAAGCGCTTCAACACATATTGAAACATTTCGGCCGTGTCACGAGATTCAAACAAACCGCTGCCACACAGATTTCCTGACTGTGCTCGAAGACGCTGGTTGATGAAAGCAAGTGTTAAACCAACACGATTTTTTATCTACATGAGCTATGATCGATTACATTGTAACTCTATTTGCGGTCTGCTAACTAGTAACTACTGATCAATAAACGAGTATGATGATGATGTAAGTGAACGTATTCGGAGAACAAATGATGGTGTGCAGAGTTTTCACAACATTTTTAGACGACTGATTTTACATGAAGCAACTGCAGAATTTTGTAGCAGTTTCAACGTTGTTTGACAAGCATTGATAGCTTTGTTATAATTTTCACACAAATATTTAAATGCACCACGTTTTCCACCCTTGCAAATTCATACTTGCATTTTCCATTGGCGCAAATTGTCCCGTTTTTTTTACTTACATTTTCAGTGCCCGCATAATTTTTGCCACTACTTTGCAAGTGACTGTTCTAGTTCTTTCTGGAATGCTCATTGTTATCGAACAATGATATCCTAATGCTGGTGATTAAATGTACATAACAACTGATGTTTAGTTTTTTTTTCTTTTTCGGAAAGCTGCAGCTACTGCTAGTCAGATAAACACATCTTCATAGGCATAGTAACGATGAAATTGTGTACATTTTAGTCCGTAAAAGCAATTAACGTGTCATCCAAGACGTTATGTTACAAACTATAGAGAAACCTGCTCCATTTAAAATGCAGTTGGGTTGTTCAGAGAGAATGAAAGCAAAAGCATTAATTTCTTGCGAGTTTAATTATCCAAACTGGTAACACTAATAATAGACAATCAGACATTTAATGATTAGCGAATAAATTGTATCGCCGGTCACAGCTGCATCGATACAAGATAAAACCTACTAAAAGGACAACAGGAATCAATATATGGTCACCTTGACTGCACTAGAGATAAAAACTAAACATTATGGCAGGTGCAGCGATCTCCCATGGACAGAAAAATACGAGCGAACTGCACAATTTACAAGCAACTGACAAGTGGCATAAGCATAACCAGTGAAGAACAACAAAAATGCCCAATATTTAATACTGATTGCTGGATATTGGAAAAGTTGCTCAAAATCTGGATGTTGCAAATCAGTTTAAAGGGAATCTATCAGCAAAATCTTCATTCTTAGCACCCGTAACTTTGTGACAAAAAATTGCAGCTCTGTCCACAGCTGTTCTAACCCACCGCACCACTCCTTTACTACGATATGCAAACAGATGGAATGGTTTTAAAATTGTCGTAGCAAATCGCCCGTCATGTTAATAAATCCCATTTACATAAGTGGCACATCAACTGCTGAGAAATATCCGAATAAAATGGTCCACATTATGCTAATGCCACCTGACAAGTGACAATGGAAGCAATGCTATATACAGCATTCTGAAGATTCAATGCCAAGCAATTGCTATGAACAGCCGACCACAACTTCTAACAATGCCGACACGTATTACGCACTAGGATGACAAAGCAACTGACGATGAATGTCCAAGAAGAGCAAATGTTTAGTTTACAACATCAAACAAATTAAAACGATCATTCGTGTTACCTCTGCACAAAGAAATCTGTACAAGCAATCATCAATCATCAAGTGCTCAGCGAAATGCTTAAAAACGGGCAATTGTCGGCAGTTAGCCAAAAATGCAGTGAATTATACTTTTCCATCAGCATGAAATCTGAAAGTCTGTCAACATCAAAGCCCAATTAAAGCCATAAAGATTGCAAGATGATTACAGCTGCATGTATGTGTTGAACCAAATTACACTTATCCGTGCTCAAATCACTGTGAACAAAGAATGGACATTCAGCAATTGCAAAAAACAACAGATTTCAACTGGCTTAAAAATGAAAAAAATGAGACCGGCTACAAATTTCCGTGAAATGTTGAGTTAGAAAAGAAAAGCCAGGAACCTCTGCCATTCTGCCGGTAGTGAATAACCCCCAGAACTTAACTCAAATATTTCAGTCTAATCTCCAGCTTGGCTCTCGGTTTCAGGTTTAATGCCATAACATAAAAAAGATCAAACTTCTGGCAAAAACACTCAATGATTTATTCTAATCTGGAGCATAGCATGGTCTGATAGTTGTCAAAAGTTCTGGAACTCAGTCGTGTGTGGTATCAAGAGAGTCAGCCAGTGTACATTGTGCTATAGTCACACACATGTTCTACGCCCGCAGTAGACCCAGCTGCACGTCAGTCAGTGTCAGTGCTGACACTAGTGTATGCTGTCGCCCCGCGCCGACATGTGGTATGTGTCGGCATGCCCAGCGCCGCTGTGTGCGACCGACGGGTGGACCGGGTCAGTCGAAGAGTGCACGATGCCGGTAGTGGCGGCCAGCATTGGTGGCTGATATCTTGGGTACCGCGATGCTCCATTCGCATCACCGACGCCTGCAACACAATCAGTCAACCAATGCACATATACAGTAGGGTTGCAGACATTAACAATCAACTAAACAATTAATGTCCCCACCGTGGTCAGCCACCTTGCTGTGGTGGTGGCGCTTTGCACCGATGACCCAAAAGATTTCTAAAATCTGGAGGGTAGGAGCTAACTAAGAGCTGACCAAACCCGTGAGAGCAGATTGCTACACGTTACCAGTGCTTTAGCCTTTTGTGCTCATTCGGCTTCACAGTCAACTACGGCTTTATAGCTGTCTATTTACAGCTTCACAGCCGTCTACAGCTTCATAGCCGCTACCTGTAACCTTGTGGTTACATTCGGGGATGCGCATTGGGCCGAGCTGATACGGCCTCAGTGCTGGGCAGGTGTAGGAGCCTGTCCACCCCGGAGGTAAGGTAAGGTAACCAATTAATGTTTGCAGAATGATCAACTAAAATTTTCTAATCCATTAAAATTCATGACTTTTTAAACATCCCATAATGACTCGTGATCAACATTTGTAATCTAATTTTTGTCACAGACGAGCCTGTTCAGCAGCCTGCTCCAAACTGCTTAGAACATTTGCTTTAAAAATTTTCAATTTAATC
>Ga0209671_1000856_pt1 | contig 22860 bp, 8 predicted proteins | sample WorMetHERISLAND2_2_FD_187401 | JGI IMG/M metagenome (GOLD analysis project Ga0209671, IMG submission 187401) | Marine gutless worms symbiont microbial communities from Max Planck institute for Marine Microbiology, Germany - Olavius geniculatus... | ecosystem: Host-associated > Annelida >... | reverse complement strand
GTCACCAGTGCTTGTTATGATAAGCAGCATGTATGTACCTATCTGCAACCGTTTTCACATTATTCGAGCCAATAACGGCAAAATGACGTCTTTTTAAGGGGGGTACCCCTCTTCGACGCCCTCGTTTGAGGGGAACCCCTGCACACAGTGCCACGAAATTTTGTCGCGATAAACTAGACACCTTGGGGCAGTCCACGGTGAAGATTTCGTGATCCTAGCTTGCACCGTTTTGATACAGCTCACGAGTGTGACGGACGGACGGACGGACGGACGGACAGACAGACAGACGGACGGACGCCCAGACGATGGCAAAGACGCGCGAAGCATTCTGCTTTCGCACGTAAAAATTGCTTAATATGTAGCAAAGACACAATCACAAATATTGTAATTAACTTTTTGTTCCACATGCGATGTTTGTTGTATAAAAAGTTACTTTATAGCGCAAAAATGAACAGAATTCGTCTAATGCGCTTAACGTGTTATCCAAACGTTGTTTAAGTCGCTCAGCAAATTGACAACTGTCATGACAGCAGATGTTCTTGGAAAGCGTTGGGTGTCATTGGAGTATCGAATGGCTCAGCACTGTCCGAAGTGTCGTTGGACTAAAGAACGCATGTATAGCAACAGCAGCTGTCTTCACTGCCGTCGAGAAAGCTTATATACTTCGTACCGAAGCATCCGGGTAATGCACCATGCCGCCCCTGGGACAAATGATTAGCTGATTGCACTGGGAAAAATTAGCCTAATCTATTTTGCGTTGCTTTTAGCGGATGGTCTATAATGCTGTTTTTATTTAGCATCTGTTCTGCTATACGGGGAGAAATTCTTTAATCGTGTACGGTAGCTTATAGTTGATGTCGTTCGTTTACAGTCTGTGAAGTTTTTTGCCAATAAAGTTCTCGCAGCATTGGAGTAGTCTATACAGTGATTGTGATCGAACTTTTTGTTTTCTGTAAATAAAAGTGCAATCAAATTTTATATAAATTGTAATCTACTGGCACATCGAGCGCGTTCGAAGTATACAATATTCGAATATTACAATATTAACACACAACATAATATTAATTAGTTACTTACTTATTTATTTACTGACCAGCTGCCGTTGACGTAGCAGTAATTGAATGAAGCAGTATGTTGCATGCAGCATGATAGTCTATACCGATCAGCTCGTGGTGGACAAAAAAACGCTGAAAACTGCCGATAAAAATTAGACTCCGGAGACAATAGCCTTGAGCCAGTTGTTGTCTTATGCTCAGCCGTATTATCTGCGTTTTATCGGCATTCGTTTTCAAACGGTTGCTGCTCAATTTGTTCTGGACACGATATAATGCGATCTGCCACGCCATCGGGGACTCGTTGTGGCGCTGACCGCGAAACCAGACGACAAAACAACGAAAAACCGATTCCAGGGTTCTGAGAAACACCGGAGAATGGGCTAACTAGTAACTAAACGACTGTTGAGAGTGATGTCATTATGCAGAGAACAGTTTGGAAGATGGCGCTGAAAACGCGTGACCAGAAACCGGGTCACAAGAAAACTATTCTTAGACCGGCACAGAGTGTGTAAACCCTTCAATGCGCTATTCCAAGCTGTGTTGTTGATTCAAAGGACAAAAAGTTAACTTTTCCTTTTGACGGCTTGCGCCAGCGTGCTTGCAAGTTGTAAGTCATAATTTTGTCACCAATTCACTGGATTTAACCATTGTGTACTTTTGATAATTCTCGCCATGACAGCGTGTCCGTCAGACGCCAGTCTGCTGTGCCGACACTGCTGGATGCGGCGCGGCTTTTATCGGTTGCAGCGACAGGCTGCCCCGAAGGGTCGCTGCTGGTCCTGAAGTGTAATAGCAAAATACTCCGCGCTTGCAACCCCACCGGCAGCAGAACACATGCGCGGACAGCAGCTACAGCATTTGGGTTATTCAGAAGCCGCAGTTAGTGCTGCCCGGTGCGAGCGAAAAAGCATCTAGCCTAACAAGTTTACGACAACGATGACGTTGTTATCGACGGCAATGTTCGGTCGTGGAATTGCTCTCAGATCGCAGTCGCTAAAACAACAACGGACTGTGCACAGATAAATGTACTGACAACGGCGCCTGCAGAAATGAGTTTAACACACATCAGGACAGCATCAGCGACCGATTTTGTTCGGTGATTTAAACTGCAGGTAAGTGAGAATCATAGTTAATTTGATGCGATATCAGTACGACACGCTACACTCAGTGTTATTTGACTTCCACAAATCATTTTGGCTTTGACTTTAACTTTTGTTTGGTGAAAATCATTTGACTTGACTTTGACGTTGACTTAAGTCAAACACCACTGGATACGGATTTGCACCTAAAAACTGACAGACAAAGTGCCAGTTTGATTTACCGCATAAACTACAAACTAAAATGTTTCAAATGGAAATGACATGACAAAGACTGAAATAGAAATACAGTTATAATGTAAAACATATAGATCAAAAAACTGCACAAAATGAAAAAAAAACTAAAAAAACGAAAGAACGATGACTAAAACTAGGAAAAAAACTACAACGAAAAAGACCGTAAACAATTTATAATAAAATGTCGATTTTAGCGTCTGAATAACATTAAATGTAAAAAAAAACTTAAGGTAAACTACTGTATACAACTATTTGAAAATGCACGCATTATGGCTATAGCGTCAATGCGCTTTACTTGTTTCAGGCAAAACGCTACCTAATAAATTTTCTGAGTCTTGGTTACAACGTAGAATTAAAACTTTGCTGGAGTATGAAGCATAATTTTTGGCTCTTCACATTAATTTTTTAAAATAAAAATGCCATATAATGTACGATCATATAGGTATGTTAACTTGTGTCACTGTGTTCGCCTATGGCCATGTTTTTGGAAGTTTTTCAGCCACGTTAGTTCTTGTTTTTGCTTTAATCCATGATAAAAAATTCTTTCAAAGTTTTGAAAGTTGTTTTTAGAGAAAAATTTCGCGTCAACATCACACAGATTTTGTCACGAGTGTAGTGTAGTATAGGCCTATTGTATGAATTGGACATGCTGCATAACTAGATCAAAGGCTATGCATTAGACAATAGGTTGTTGCAGAGACTGCGTGTCTTTTGCTATGTTTTCGCTGTTTTTAGGTTTACAGTCTTTATTTACTTGCCTTTTCATATCTGACTTAACTGTGACATTTGTTTCATGTTATGACAGTGAAAAAATGGCATTGCGTATACCTATAGACTGTATATTGATTAGCGGTTTTATTTTTTGCAGTCGATTTTTAAATGTCATTTATATATGGATACATAAAAAGTAAAGGTGTAAAACTATTTTTGCTATTAACTGTAAACTGCGACATAAGCCTCGTTTAACGCAGTAAAATTTTGTTTCTAACAAAAGACAAAGCACATTACGCTACATAGAAAAAACGTTAATCTTTTTTGTCTGATACATGCGTTGTCCAGTGAAAAAGTGATTGCATTAAAAACATCACTGGCAGTTCCCCCGGAACTTCCAAACGTCACGTTTCCTACTATTGCGAATACTAGTCTCGGGGAAAGGTATAGGCTTAAGTGTAATTTTAGAAGAAAACTACATTAAGTGAGCGTTTCTGCGGAAGCACTTCACTTTAAAAACAAACTAAAACAACTGGAGACAGTCGCCGTCGATACCGTTTACTCTTTTTAGCACATAAATTGCATTTTATCGCACGGGTTCGCGTGTATTGAATGAAACGTAACATGCAGTGCAGAAGCGGTCTGCCTAAACACCATAGATAAACGCAGATCACCACAGATCAGTTGAAATGGCAGAGTTAGTTGGAATCGGGTAGGGTTAGAGTTACGGCAGAGTTGGTTAGAGTTAGAGTTAGGGTTGAAGTTAGGGTTAGGGTTATTGTCTTAGGGTTAGGGTAAAATTTGTTAGCGTTAGGGTTAAAGTTAAGATTAGCGTTAAGAGTAGTGAGTGCCGTCTTGGCTGATCTGTGGTGATTTATGGTGTTTAGGCCGACCCGTGCAAAAGCAAATTTAAAGTGAGGTAATAAGTTTTTCACCAGCTTTATTGCAGTTTAACTGTAAACATATACCTAACAGTGGAAAATTTACAAAGAAATCGGTCCATATTTGACGAAGTGGTCATGAACATAAGTGGCCTCGTTTAATCTGGGGCACGATTTCTGCGTGTGAATAGTATTCCGGTTAATCTGCTCGTAAAAGAAGCGCAAAGCTGTCAACGAGGCATTTCCATCTTCCGCCCACACGTTTTCCATGGACACTGCTGTCGTTTCCAGGCTGCGGACTGGGAAAAATGGGTGACTGATGTAAGCCTGCAGTGTGGCGCAAAGTTGGCGTGCACGTGCCGACTGTTTCACGGTTCGCAGCTGGGCATTTAGCGGAATAAAAGGCACAGGCACTCAATGCGACCAGCTCCGTTCAGCTCAGCTGACGTTGTTCGCGGCGGACACACGAACTGAATATTGTCCGCTGCGAATAAATGGAAAGCGGACGCCGCCAGCGCCGACGGAGAATTTGCCACCAAATACGACAATCGTTTATTTACTGCACCCAGCCGAGCACAAACCGTGCACCGACCAGTCGTTTCCAGGGATGAAAAATCCGTTTGGAAAACCCCGGGCTTTTAAAGGTTTTTCAAACAAAAAAACAACATTTTAAAGTCTAAATTTAAGGTTTTAATTTTTTTTAAATTTGCTGTACAATTTTTAAAAATGTCTTTAAACACTCCTCTAAGTTTGTTTTTCGGTTGTGCTGTTTTTGACTTTAGTTGTACTTGACGCTGTCGGTTGCGGAGGTAGCGGTGGTTAGAATGGTCTGGGGTAAAAAGGAATTCAAGGAAGAAATTTCGGAAGGCGAGCAGCAATGTAATGTCATATACTGCTTGAAGTGCAAATTTACTGCTGATAAACTTTCATTTGTAGCTATTCGCTCATCAACTATCAAACAGCTCAGTACACGGATTTGTGATGATTTAGTAAGCAGCTCTGGGTATTAGGCTTACGTCTTCGTTCGGTGATCAAAGAACCTGGCTTATCGTTGCTTATATATGTTGCTAGAATCAAAAACATAAGGATTATAGGCTGTGTTTAGCTCTTCAGCCAAACTAGATCTTTTGTCTCTTATCGCGACAAACTCGTAATGCAGGTATCCTAGACATAAATGCAAGAGTGGGTAGCGATGACCATATAGGTAAGCTATTTAGTTAGCCTCCGAGTTCTGTCGTTCTGTACAACATAAATAGCTAAGAGCGTTGTTATGGCGCAATTTTGCAATCTGGTTCTGCGTATACTGTGCGAAATTGGCAAATTGCTTGACAATAAATAGTTACTGTTAATGTGAAGTTAGCAGGAAAGTGCTTTTAGTCGGCCTACTTTTGTGAATAATGGTTCTGATAGTAAGCATAAAGTCGATTTGCGCACGATATTCGACACCGCATATAGGCCGATATACTTATGTGGTCTCTAGTACAGAAAAGCGACAGTTTAATTTCGTTTAAGCATTTTTGTTGCGCGCAATAAAACGTATATTAAATACAACAGTAAGTTAAACGGCCATTTGCTGAACCTTTTGTTTTTACAATGTCGTGTATGGGTTTAATTGGCTTATTCTAATGCGATGTGTTTCTTGATAATACCGCACAGTTATCAGCGAATCGGTTAAGCTTATAGCGAATTGTGTGCATGGCTCTACAAAATTGCACAAAAGTTTTTTCTTGTCACAGAGGTTCGCATGCACTGCGAAAGAAAACAAACTACTATGTTGCACGATGTCGTACGGCGTTTTGCAGTCATTGTACGTTGTATTTTATTTTGTTTTGTCGAATTGCACGTGTCAAAACTCCCTAAAGGCGCGTACAGAGCGACGTAACTGAACTGAACTGACATAGTTTAGTTTTGACGAACTGACCAATGGGCAAACAATAATGCATTCCGTAGGCACCGTTTAACTGCATTGGTGATCTACGTGACTACGTTTACGTACGCGTCAACCAATGACCAATGGGTTCGCCTTGCTTGTTCATTGGTCAGTTCGTTAAAAACTAAACCGCGTCAGTTCAATACAGTTCAGAGTATTTGCGTCGCTCTGTATATGCGCCTTAAGCTGCGGCAGTCACAGAGGCGACGCGGCGTCGCACCCGTCTAAATGTGGTCGTACTGTGCACAGACACAGAGCACTTTAGATTCTGACATTATTTTTTACACGGTAGTGTAGTGACGCCATCTGAGATGCGGTGGATTGCCAAAGATGAATCTTTAATGGTCACGTTTTATTGCACTGAACGTGCAGTAAAAGACGTTTGAAAGAGGCGGTTAATATTTGATAAAGTTACGACCAAAACACTAAGCATACATCAACTTTATACGACTCCAATAAAAGCAAACGAGTGACTCGAAGTGCAGATACGTAACTTCTCTTCGCAGACTTGTAAGAGCTTCGCACAGAGAACTAGCAACGCATCGTACCAGTAGTCTCGACCGTATGAGCTCTTCTCATAAAGACTTGTCGTGCCGGATTTACGGGCACAATAAAGCACAGTCGATCTAAAGTTGCTAAGCACAATACTCAATCGATGCAATCGCTGGCCCTACAGCACTATTGCTGTATCATATACGAGCACATATTAATTGGATTGTAATGTATAATTTGCACTTCACATTGTTTATGCGTTCCATCATGGCCAAGCGCGTACTGTGCGAGTGTAACGAGTGCACTCTAAACCGTGTTGAAACATAGTTATTTCATGACTTTGACAGACGGCGTGTTCTGCCTGCGACGTGTGCGTTAAAATGGACTTGAGACGCATTCCAGTCCCCACGTTTGATGGTGAGTGGTTATAACAGTGCACACATTGTGATGAGAGACAGAAAAACGAAGTGCGTCGTGAAATGAAACATATTTGACACAAAAATAATGTGCAAAAAGTTTTATTAACCAGTTTTAAACCTGCGTTCATCATGAGCTTAATGCCGTTTAGTTTAAGCTTAGTGCTGTTAACTATCTTTTGTGCCTACTTTTTATACTTATAAATTTATAAATTTACTGTTGTCAAATGCCTTTCAGTAGTACTTTTATTATATTCATTACTGAGTACACTTCAATTTAGGTCTTTGAATATTTAATTTACAGTGTGTGATCGGTACCTTTGCAAGATAGCAAACAATCGCGAGGCGTAAAAGCAATTTTCCACTGGTGTCAGATAGGTGTAACCAGGCGAACTGCGAAACTAACACGTCTTGCCGTCATTCTCTGGCGTGCGGAAACGAAAATGTCTCAACAAGCACAGAATGTCGTGCTAAAGGTTGTAAACTTTGGCAGTTTTTTTCTGCGTCTATGGCGTGTTGTCTGGTTTTTAACTTGTTAACGCAAAATTAGTGTTAAATAGCATAAAACATAATTTAATTTTTAGAAGCAAAATTTAAGCACACAGCCTAATGACAAGTATTGAAAACTTTAGAACAGTGCTTGCAAATGCTCGGAAAGAAACAGACAGCTGCAGTCGATGTTTTACAACGTATCTAATACCTCGTTTACATGATCGAGCAAACATCGAGCAAACATCAAGCATGGCACATTTGGTGTTCAAAACGGTCTCTTTTTGCTAGCAGACCAACACAGACTATTTTTGTGCCATTAATATTTTATGCGTGACAGGTCGTTTTGCATATGGTGTGACCTTTAAACATTTACGTCTCTGCAAATTTTGCGGAGTTATTTTTTTAATCGTTGAGTAGGCTAAGCTTACTTGGTAACTAGGCGGTCTAGTTTTCTGACCGACGATCTATTCTAGACATGATGAATCTGGGGCTCCTGACGCCATCAGTTTTTACTGACGTCATCAATGACATAATGACGCTAGACTTTGGCCATACATCATGCAAACGGAACTGATAACGAGAGAAAAGATGATTGCCTAGTCACTCCATATAGACTGTATATAAGACGACAGCTGTGTGATGTCATGAGTTTACGACAAATTCTCGACACAACGAATCTCTTCCCCTTCCCCTACGACAGAACTCCTTGCGGCAAAATCTTTGCGGCGACAAAATTTCCTTACAACAAGATGCTATGCGGAACAAGAAGTCTACATGTCGCTCGGATAGCCGACCGTACTGGTTGTCAGTAACCTTTAAGGTCATTCAAAGTCGTTGATTTTCATGTCATTTGAAAACCAATATGCGACTTCCTATTAGTGATAATTATTAACTTTGGCCGTACCTTTCACCGTTTTTGAGATATGGCCAGTTTTCCGTTAAAAACGCACATTTTTTTATCTTCTTGACTCAACCTCGAATTTGAAAATGTTTCCCTTGATCGCTGAAATTTTGCATGCCTGGGTTTATGACGCAGGGCTAATTATTTGTGTGAAAAGTTTTTTTTTCTTTACGACCTAATGATTAGCCACAATACATCCGGTACAGACGACTACATACGACAGACAGGCAGACAACAACTCGTACCACAAGCTCGACCGTTACGTAAGTACGGTCGGCTAAAATGTTTAGAACAGTTTAACATACTGTAAAATATAGAAATATGGCACGGGTCTCGGTGGGGAAAAATTCTTACGGAAGGGGCGCTTGATTGTTATGGTTTTGTCTATAGGCCTATGTTGATGTCGTATTCGTTGGCGTTCGTGCACTGTGCAAACAGTGGCGCAATGGCAGCAGATGTGACAGTCGTTTCACCCGTGTGTTAATAATGCACCGTGCAACATCCACCAAACATCCGCACAAAATCGCATTACAGCCTAATAGGGTGTTTACACGATCCAGCAAACGTCCAGCATTAGCACGTGTATTTTGAATACATTTGCTGGAAGTTTGCTGGACGTTTGCTGGATCGTGTAAACACCACATAAGAGCTCGATCCTCGTCTGGTCTTCTGCTATGTCACACGTCGACCGCAAATGGGGGCGTGTTTTTAGCGTCGATGCGACATGAGAAAATAACCTGCGTTCAAAACTGACGGCTAACCAGTTTAAGTTAATGTGTTGATTGCCGATCGAAAATTGACGAAAATAAGAACCAAAAGAAATCAACGTGTATTGCAAGTTGAAACTGGCGAAGGCTGTCCGAGTGGTAGGCCTAACAGTTGCATTCTAGGATAGGAATAATCTCGGCAAAAGAAAATTTTTAAAGCTTGTGAAAAAAATCGCAGATTGCCAGATACGTGAAAGTTAGGAAGATATAAATGATTAAGCAGTGATCAGAATAAAGCTAGTAAAATAAACTGGAAATTTGTTTACAATAAAAACATGATAAATGTCAAACAAAACGATGACTGAGAACATTTGTGGTCGAGCAAAGGTCCCGAAAGATAAACGAATAGCCTACTTTGTAATCGTTAAATTTATATCAAGTTAATCATGTAAACTGTTTAAAAACAGTGTCAGTTGTTAAATAAGAGTACGAAAAAGGAGCCAGAAAAAAAATCAAGAATCAGATTGATAATGGACGAATTTACTGGCCATAACAAGGTCCAGGTGCCTGATATACGGCTGCTTGCACAACGCGACGTTCTACAATTTTAGACGTGGCAGTTGATTGGCACGAGCTAATGCAGTCGTATATTGCAGCACATTATCTTTTTCTGGCATTAACGAAGAATTAGACTTGGACTCGCGTACTCGTTTTTCGAAGCACAGTCGAGTTATCAGTTGGACTGATTAACAAAAGTAGTCAAATTCTGTGCGTGCATTTTGTCGTACTAATCGAATTTTGTTGTAGTCGATTAGTTAGCTGTTCGTTGTTGCTTGATTTGGTATCGGACTTTGAAGATTGAGTTTCAGATTTAAGCCTGATTAGCTGACGGCTAGACAAATCAGTATATCTCACGGAACCACGTAAAAACGCCGACTGAAGTAATTTGGCGCTGGACGGCGTCGCTGCGAACATAGGGAAGAGGAAGTCGCATGGGGGTCTGCGATGGTAGAGATATAGAGCATTATTGAGTTTTTATAGGCTTCTAATAGTGAACATTACGCTGTCCGTAGCGGTTTAGCCGCAATTTGCAATGCACAGTTTAACTGAGAAAAGAGGGTTCTACATCCAATTCTCTCCCTGTCCGTAACAGTACGACAAAACACACAAACAAATTTTATGGAAGAACGGAGGTCCGTGTCTAATATACACATTAGATGGGACAACGTATACTTGCTAATGCACTTGCTGAGTGACATGCTGGCATTCTCGTTTCGTCTAGCAGTTATAGCAAAGTGCACGATTGTGACAGACGGACAAACGGAAAAACAGACAGATCACATTACGGAAATATTTATGTCATCGTTCATGCATTTAGCAATATATGATAAACGTAAAAATACGTAGTAAACGGCTTCAGTATCTGTTTTACAAAAGGTGGTTGATGTATGTGAACAAGAAATGACTTATCTTAATATGAAAGTTTAATACCAGTAAACCTATGCTTGTGAGAATTGACAGAGGCCGCTAAAAGATGTGCAATAATATTAAGCTGTAGGGAGTTGACTTGCAGTTGATGCCCATGTCGTATCTGCAAATGTGTTTAAGCTTAGTTTTGGTGAGTCAGTCAAAATATTTTAGATCAGTAAATGGTATAAGCTTATTCCATAAATGTAAAGGTATTATGTGTGAAACATTAATGATGCACTTATTTAATAGTTATTGTGAGCTAAGTTCATTTTATTGTATGCAGCCGAGAACGTGTGTTTGTCTAGAAAAATCTGAGTTTGTTATCTCACAGTTGGCGTACTATTTTTTGGAAACTGTTTGGTATAAATGATGTTGGCTGTATAAATGACATTCCGTATTTTATGGGCTATAGAACTTGATACTCGTTGAGTTAGTTTTTTACGAATGCTAGGTCATCAAATAACTCTGTGATGCATTTTTTGTATGATGCATTTTCTTCTGATGAACTGTTAACTAACGGTTTTCAGTCGTGATTGATTACTTTGTAATTTTCTTCTTTTTTTACTCTTTGCATTGTGTGCTTGCGTTGTTTTTTGTCTTTCTTGTGCTCGTTTTATATGTATATTTTTGTTGCTGCCGCCATGGTAAAATAAAAGTTTTTAAAGTTTTTTAATAAACTTTTACAAAGCAGCAGTCAACAAAATTCGTAGCGTTAAAGTCTAAAAGGCTCTGATGACAATATGTAATAGGTAAAAAAAATAACAGACAGTAAGCTCACCGAGTACATTTCATAGAACTTTCTGAGCAGTTAGCCGCGCCAAAAATTGCATCGTGGTTCACCGTTTATGACGAAAAACCTGAGTGATTACCCGTTGTGAAGCTTGGGCATGGATTTGGGGCCGTCCCCAGCACTTCGTATGCAACCTACAACAGAAACTGAGGTATGACGTGCCGCAAGCGTTCTTAAGTCACGATCTAACGATACGTGACTAGCATTATTGCTATTATTATTATTATTGATGGTGATGTTCGGGGTCAAACGATTTGTCAACTGAGTTGTATTCGACGGTTCTCCTGTTGAGTTCGGTAAGCCGTACTCGGACGCTGAGCAATAAATTACTCACTGCGCGGGCGCGCTAATGCGATTATGTAAGAAAGAACGATTGCCGCGACTCGACTCTCTGGCCAGATCAGTGTCCGGACGTAATAAATATGCCACGACGACGCCACGAAAACGGGAGTCGGATCCGCGCAAAGGAACGAAACCCAACCAACCAGCTAGCCCATGTCTATAAACGGAAGACCGTTCATTCTGCGCTGACGCAGCAATTATCCAGAGGAGCGTGTAAGTTGTCACACAGCAGACAGACACTGACAGGCAGACGGTAACAAGCGCGAAACGCCGCCTCGACGATGACATTATGTTCTGCTTGTGGCTGTAAACCCAAACTCCACTACTTCGAATTGTTGTAAATTTGTTGTATGGACAACAAGTCGTACAACAAGCTGTAGAACATTCCGAGGTGTTGGGATGCTGTACATTTGTTGTGGGTTTTTGATTTGATACGCATTTCTGCCATAGGCCTACAACCTGTTGCATATTTGCTGTATGTCGTATGCAGACTGCTGATTTGTTGTTGTTGTACAACATGTTGTACAACTAATGCACAAGAAGTCAAAACAAATGGTGTGGGCCATAATGTGCAAATGACGTAGTATAAAAATGCCTCCCATCATGTTTATGCCAAATTTTATCAGGCTAAATGCAGTGCTGGTTTAGTGTTAACAGAGAAACAGAGAAACGGAGAAGAAAAACTTAGCGACGATGCTAAAAAATACTTTCGTCGCTTTCGCAGGCAAGGCAATAATAATAATAACCTGTCGAGGAAGCGGCGGTCCGGTGGATCACAGTCTGGAATACGAAGCGTATGCCTAAGGACGTGTCTGGTATTGTAGACAGGAGCGGTGGGTCAAACAATGCAGTCAGGCTCTAATTGGCGTGATAAAAAAACTTTCTCGAATGAATCAAAAGGAACAGTTCTTTCCGTAGGTCTATACTAAAGTCTGACCAGACCTCATATAGAATGCTCTTGTCAGGTATGGAACGAACGCCATAATGGCTTAAAGTATTAAAACACAATTGATCAACAGTTGTGATATCCGATGTTCATGGTAGATGCAAACTCGTCAGGTTACTGTGCGATGTTCGTGGACTGTATAAATCGTTAGCAAAGATTAGTTAAGTTTTTTTGTACGTATACGTGTGTTTGTATACATTTTACTATGATAAATAAAGATAGCCTAGGTTTACATAAATGTCTTGTACAGTATAAATTATATACACTATGAAAATAAAGATGATTGAAGGTGTCCAACTTCAACGAATACTAGCCGATATTATTCACTTTTACAGGCGACACGCGGGTGTATAACGACACTTTTGATTCGGCTTCTGTTGTGATTTTGTGTGTTCTTATTGCATCAGTCAATTATCATGTACACAACACTGGTGGTAAGATTGCGGTATTTGTTGATTTTGCTCATCGTAGCGCATAACAAAATCATTACCGGCATTCAGCGTATAAATTAATTTACAAAGCGTATACAACATATAAACCGAATCGCTTGGCTGTAGTAACTTATTAAATCTAGTGGCCCGTATTCGAATCGTTACAAAAATGTTACTACAACGTACTTTACTACTCAAATTTGAGCATAAGGTAACACTTATACAAAACTGTCAAAAGCTGATACAAATTAAATTGATGTTAATTATTGTAACTGAAGAGTTTAACGAAAAAGTAGAGTAAGTGCGTAATATTAAGTTTTTTTGGACTTAGCGTACTTTTTGTTGTAGTTGTCATTTAGTCCACTTTTCGTTTGGACTGTTATCGTAGGCGAACATCAACCATTTGTCAAATTACCTTGTTCCGCTGGGCAGTGCATTCCATTTGTCGGAAAAAGAATTTGTGGTCAATAATTAACAGCCCCGATTAACTGTCAGCCAACGGGATGTACAAAATTACGCAGGGACACGCTAACAAGCTAATGCCATTGCATTGCCAAAAACAGGCAGCACGAATTCGATCATTAGGCCTACTGATCCGTTTGAGTGTGATGTTGTCTTCAATGAAGGCTGTTATACAGAATTTTTGTAGCTATTCAGCTATTCAGTTTCTAGCTTGTTTAAGATCGTCAATTTTTGCTCTGCTTTGTGCTTAACAACGGCATATCGTCAATAAAATCTAATCAATTTAATTCAGTTTAAGCAACTGCAAAGCTGGACATAAAAAGACAAGAAGCTCAACTGTCGCTAGGATAGCCGACCGTACTGGTTGTCACTTGTCAGTGATCTTGAAGGTCATCTAATGTCGATGATTTTCATCTTGTCTGACAGGACATATGCCACTTCCCGTTAGTGATTAATAGTAACCTTGACCGTATTTCTTACCGTTTTCGAGATATGGCCAGTTTTCCGTTAAATTTCCCACTTTCGTTCATTCAACTTCCAATTTAAAAATGTTTTCTTTGCACTAGATTGATGAAATTTTGCATGCTTAAGTTTAAAACACATGGCGAATTATCCGCGAAAAAGTTTTTCCTTACGACCTAACGCCGAACCACAATACATCAGTTACAGACAACGATAGACGGACGACAGACGACAACTCGTATCAATAGTTCGACCGTTACTTAAGTAAAAGTCATTCACAGAGCGGGGTTCAGTGAAAAAGTGTTGTGTTTAAAGTACTTTAACTTGCGTCGACTTTTTGAAAGCAAAAATTAATGAAAAAAGCAAGAACCGAAGTCATTTGGCATGAGGCGGAATCATTTGTTTGTATCTTCTATGTGGCAACAGGGTTGGCGGCTTTATTGCAATTTGCAACTGTTTTTGGCTAAAGTTTTAACCCCCTATTTTTTCTGTTCGTGTCCCAAATAGCAAATAAATCGGTAAGCTTTTATGTTAAAAAGTTGATAACTTCGTCGTTTTTTAGCAGAATCACATTTTACTTAGCTATTAGGTGTATAAGGATTAACTAAATAAAGCTTCAAAATTTTACATTAAAATCTCAAACGGTTGCTGAGAAAACAACAAAAAAACTTATAGAGGACTACTTTTTGCCGCACATTTCAAAATACATTTCACTGTCATCAACATGGCGTAGTCTCCCTGTCCGCGCTTGATGGCCCCGCCATAGATCAGCTGGAGAAGCGCCGGAGTCCCGACGGATTTGCTTTAGCCAGTTGCTGTGTGGGCGGCCTGGACTACGTTTCCATGAGTGATGAAGTAGTCGACAGGGTGATGCATCGACGTGGCAGCACATGGTCTGATTGGCTGAAACATCCTCTTGGGCAGTAAAAGTTGGACGTACGGATGTAATTAGACTTGACAAGAGGCTAATGCTTAAAATAGTTTTTGCGTTTTGCCGAAATTAAGCCTGAATCGTTGAATCACCGGTCTAACAACAAGAACATTGTTGGCTTAACGTCTGGTTTCGGTTTAAGACAAACGGTTGCGACCAAGGCGGCTAACGACCGCGGTTCCAGGAACTCACATAAAACAAGTTAATTGCTCCCCATTAATGGCAATAATCACTCTATTTGCGGTTATAATTAAGCATTGTGACCTTTTCCTTGTTGTCATCACAAATTTGCACTGGCGTGCGATTGCAGACGCAACATAATTAAAATATTGATTGACTTTTGTCGAAGTTAAAATTTGTGATGTCAAACCACAAAAAGCTGTACGAAAATATAAACAAATCGGGTAAGAACAAAATAATGTTCATACAAACACGGAATCTGTCCAATGCATTTCAATAGTTTACTGTATATGTCCGTATAAATATAATTAGTGAACCGTTTAGACGGGTAGAAAAAATCAAACAGTTTAATATAAAATTGTACAGCAGCAAAGGTCCTTTCATCCTTCTGTATTATTTTAACTAAACAACAGACATTGTCAGTCACGAGACCATTCGATTCGTCACTAGCGTTTTACTATAAAAGGTCCATCGTCACCATGCGTTTGTCAATATTTGAGGCGACATATCTCCATAATGGTGCAAGATAGACGCATGGTGACGATGGACCTTTTATAGTAAAGCGCTGGTGACGAATCGAATGGTCTCGTTACTGACAATGTTTATTGTTTAGTTGAAATAATACAGAAAGATGAATCATCATTGCTGCTGTACAATTTGAAATTAAACTGTCTTATTTTTTTCTACCAGTCTAAACAGCTCACTGATTATATTTATACGGACATATGCTGTAAACTATAGAAATGCATTGGACAGACTCCGTGTCTGCATGAACATTATCTTGTTTTTTAGTAAAACAAGCTAAAACTGCATAATATATTTTTGAAAATTTAATAGAATTTTTTACGGAGGCAAGGTTTCTAAGAACGATCGGCAACTAGAAGCACAAAAATTGTCAGGCCTAATTTGACATTTGTGGTAAGTATTAACTATACTGTTGTCTTTGTGCTTGTGGGCAGACGAACTGTCAGTGGTCGCACGCATGTGTTCATTCAACTGAACGTCACCGACAGTACATCTGTATACTGCAAGTCGCGTTCTCCACTATTAAATCGTCTAAACCTGACATCGTCGCAAAGAACACGCACTTCGTGACGACCTGAGCGCAGAGATGATGGAAAACAGTTCTACTGTCAACGGGTCAACGCCGGATGCCGTAACCGACGACTACATGAACAGCGTAATGAAGCAACAAAAACGAACTGTGCCGAAGTGAAATCTCAGTTTAGTTTATTTCAGTTGTACGGACCGTACGGACCGTACTAAGAAAACAAACTGGGAGTTCAGTTCATCTTCATCTTTCAAACAAAGTGCAGATCCTTTCGGAAATGTCGCACTTCAGTTCAGTTTAGATCAGTTTATATATTTGTTGCTTTGTACACGCCTTTAAGTCTTTAAGTGCACGAAGTGTTCCATTGCAGCTACATGAACAGTGTAGTTCTGCGTGCGGCCCTCATTCTCGTCTACTCGGTCATCTTCGTGCTGGGCATTTGTGAAAAATAACCGCCGAAATTATGAAAACTAAGAAGAACAACAAACGCGGTGTTATTAAGTCAGTCACGTTTGTCTTGTACTCCATCCACAGCTCATATCAAATGAGAATGACTATGATGGCGTTCGTAAAGTATAGGTTAATACTTGGAACAAGTTGTTAACGTCTTATCAAATACCATTATTATTCTTGTCTACTCGGTCATCTTCGTGCTGGGTATCGCCGGCAATGCTCTGGTGGTTTACGTTGTGGCTCGCAACTCGACAATGCAGACAATCACCAACGTGTTCATCGCAAACCTGGCCGCGTCCGACATCATGATGTGTTTGCTGGCGGTCCCCTTTACGCCGATCTCCGCCGCCGGTCTGATTCTTTTCCACCTCCGCCACACACACACTTGCGAAACATACTGACGGATGTGTTCGTCCAGAATCCAATCACCGTTTCAGCCACTGACGAAGTAACCGCCACCGATCTCTGAGATTCGTTATTCTCACTGCCGTTCACGCCGATCTCCGGTCTGCTGCAAGAATGGCCGTTCGGCAGCGCGTTGTGCCGCTTTGTGCCGATGACCCTGGGCGTAAGCGTCTACGTCTCGACACTAACGTCCACCGCGATCGCCGTCGACCGCTACTGCGTCATAGTTCACCCGTTCTTGCGCCGGATGCGTATCACCGCCTGTCTGGTGTTGATCTTCGTCATCTGGTTGATCGCCGTTTCTATCTCCATGCCGCTGGCGCTCTACCAGCACCTGGTCTGGGATGAGGACGGCGAGTTTTACTCGTGCGAGGAGAACTGGCCGGAGCCGACGTCGCGTCAGCTGTTCACGATCATCAGTCTCGTGCTACAGTACATCGTGCCATGCGTCGTTATCATCTACTGCTACGCACACGTGTCCGTAGCGCTGCGGCGTCGAGCGCGTCAAGCCATCGGTACAACCTCAACTTTAGCCACAGCGACCACCATTCTCACCAGCTTTCGTCGCAGCACCATCGCTCTCGAGAACGGCGGCGGCGGCGGCGGCGCAGGCATCGGCTGCCCTCACGGACACGTGGAGCTGCGGAACCGGATGAAGTTGCGCCGCAAGCGACGCACGAACCGCATGCTGATCGCCATGGTCGCCATATTCGCCGTCTGCTGGCTGCCGCTCAACGTGATCCTTCTGTGACGTCACGAGATCTGTCACGTGACCTGGCTGTCACGTGATCCTTCTGTCGCTCGAGTACGATCAGTCGGTCGGTGAGTCGCCCTACTTTCTGCTTGTCTTCTTCGCAGCGCACGTCGTCGCCATGAGCTCCACCGTCTACAATCCGTTCCTCTACGCGTGGATGAACGACAACTTCCGCAAGGAGTTCCGTCGCGTGTTTCCCTGCCTCAGAACTCCGACGATCTGCCGCGGTGCTACCGAGTCCGTGCCGACGTTGCCTGTCGCTACCCGCGTGAATGCCAAACACATCTCGCCGTCGCGTTACTCCACGGCCGCCGGTCAGACGGACGCGCAAATCGCAGGCAGCACTGATAGACACCGGTCCGGCAGCGGTCGTGGTGGCGCACCGCGTGCCGCTGTCTGCATGCACGCGGACGAGCAGGAGGTGCAGCGCTTTATCAACGGTTCAGACGACGATCGCGAGAACAACTACGATAACAACGAAGACGAAAACGATGACAACGCCGGCGTGGAACGTTCAGCGAACGGCGCGAACGACAGTAACGCTACGGAACGGCCGAAGTTATGAAAGTAAACGGTGCCATACCGCACAAGGGGCATCGGCGGGGTGCTTATTTGCTTTAGGCGAACTTCGCGCTAACCGACGATTCTTCTTTCGGGAGCTTGTCGTCGTCGTTACCGTTATCAACACGAGTGCGCGCGTTGCTGTGCCGTTGTCAAGCCGAGATTCAGTGGACCATGACGTAGGCATGGTGTCCTCCACTGTTCTGAGGGTTTCGTGCACGATTGTCTGGGACGACCAGGCTTTCGTCTTCAATTTTTAAAAGGCTTCGCCGTGCAGGCCTGAGCTAGGTTGATCGCCGACGTTCAGCTAAAACGACGATATTTGCATCGCCGAGACGGTCGCTTTTACGTGATATCAAGCGATAATGGATCAAGTTTTGTGAAGACGCTGCATATAAGAGTACTGGGAATACGACATAATCGCGCCGGAATAGAAACGCTGCTAGAGTTCTGAAAAGCAGTGGCGAATCAAGATATGGGCGGTACGCCCCCTCTTTCACTAAACAAAAGTATGGGCTGGTCGCAGTGCCGTCGTGGCCGGGCGGACAGGGACAATGTCTACCTGAAACTTTAAGCTATTGAAAAAATGTCAGAATTTTTTTCGGAAAATACAAAATCCGGGACTGAAAAAATGTTGCGAGATATTCACTAACTATTTACTGCAAACTATCCACGGAGTGTGCTAATAAAAGAATTTTGAAAATCGGTTCAAATTTGTTGAAGATATAAACAATGATGAAGTGTTTTCGGACGATAACGCCGCCAACCTTCTGATACTGATGGCTAGAGTTAATGGTGACGAAACGTTGACACCAAAGCTCTCGAATTTACTCGTTTCCACAGCTGCTTTCTATCTCTGTCAAGTGTTTATTGCGACGTCTTTGTTACCTGGTCACGTCGCTGTGATTCTTCTGCTTTTATTACCGCACAACTCTGCTGCAACGTGCGGCATTTATTGCGACATTATTTTGTATCTGTTTGTTTGCCCGGCCGTCTTTAGATCTTTCGCATTCGTCTGAAAAACTGGTACACACTTTAACGTTATCGCCCGGTCAGCGTGCAGTGTTCTCATATAAAATATTTCGGCAATCCCTTTAATACATTACCACAATTTCTCACTCTCGGTAGTGTGTATCAACAAAATCGCGATAGCAAAATTACACAATTTAATTGAACAAATTTTTGTGAATTTTTGGTAAAGTAATGCACGGTCTATAAGCAGATGATTGTTACAACGCGTTGATCACTGTCCGGATGTCAAAATATATAACAACTGTATTAAATGCGTTGTTTTCGCCAAGTAGGAACACTGTTTTCGACTGCGAATTAATTTTTTTATTTTTTAGTTATTATTATAGTTTTCATTGTTGTGAGTTTATGTGCTTATTTCTACAAAAAATTTAATAGTCTGGCATTGACGACAGCTATTAATTCAGCACTGTGTTAAATTTTGATTTTTGCATTTGTTTGCACATTAATTGTCCAGTACTTTCTATTTACAGATTATATGTTTTTATAATTAACGTTTAGCTGCGCTAAAATAATTAAAATGTTACAGCTAACACTAAGAGATTACCAAATTTGACAATTCTTGGTCACAGTTGTGCTGAGATTTTTTCATTGACTGCATTGTGCGCGATTATCGCTTAACCTGTTATACACTGTGTTCGGAAAAAAAACACCCACTCACGCTTTCTTTTATATCTCTATGGAAAATATTCAGATTTCCACAAAATTTACAGGGAGTGTTTAGGAGAAAACAAGTATTTAACGGTAATATTCTTGCTACCGGTGACGTCATGCGTCTCGCGTTTGTAAATTATGGGTTTTACCGTTTAAGACAGACATTTGATAAAATGTTTGCGAGTCGGCAACGATTATGCAGCCGCAAATTTCTGCAAAATGTTTCTGGACAATGGGCAGACAATTGAATATTAATGAAATAAAACTTTTAAATTTAAAAAAAAATGGAGGTAAATCCGTGTAAAGCGCGTGAACGATTTTTCGATCTGCGATTTCACCGATTTTCGACGTTTCTGTTTTAACAACCAGCCGGGTGTCACTGACTGAAGAACTGGCGGGAATAGGACAACGATTGATCGTTTGCTACGGCCGGTAGAACACCGGCTATCTGGCTTCTGCAAAGTGTAGGTTTCGGTGTCCTGCATGGCCACGGAGTCCATTATCTGACAGCGCTGCGACCCCATAGCATGATCGAACGCAACGAACCAACAAGACCTTCGTTTTGTCCGCCGCTTAATAGACTTTTTCACGGTATCGAATGCGCGTAGTATCATAGTAGCCACGAATTGTCCATGGAGCCAAAAAGTCATTAAAAGGAAATTTATCTTATCCGACTTTGTTGTGCCTTTTATTCTGTTGATGGGATGTTCTCTCCAAGTACATGTAATTCGGGATAATGGTTGTCATGCACTGGTTATGACAATAATCGAAACACGGAAATGCTCTACAACATTAGGCTCTAAAATTTAATTTAAAACGTATATGTTTTTAGTTTAAATAACGGTAAAAATAATTAAAAAAACAAAAAAGTGCGTTTTTTGTTTATTTTTTAAAAAAGTATTTCTGGTCTAATTTTAGTTTTATTAACATCTGTTGTTGATAACAAAATAATACCAGAAAGAAGCATAAATTATTGCCTGAAAGCGCTCGGTAGCAGTAAGGATAAATTGTGGAGCTGTCGAAGCGTTAATTTTTTAATGGATTAATTAACGTATTATTAACGCACCCAGGCCCGTCGAGAGGGAGAGTAGGGAATGAATTACCCCGGATCCCGCGACGGTTGGGGGGTCCGCCTGTAGAATATAGAAAGTTAAAAACACATTTTAAACGTATAATCAACAATAACTGCCGTCATAGCTAACATAAAAATCTATTACACTGTTGTCAAAATAATAATTTGTAGTTATTTACAGTAGTGATAGAACGGCAAATACAGTTAAGTTACTTGAATTCATTCGATTGTTAAATAACCGCTGTTTAACGGAATATTGAAACTTTTGTTTCACGGAATTTAGTAAATTAACATAAATTTACGTTTGCGCGTTAATTATTTTAACCCGCGTTAATTTTTTTAACGCGCGTTAATTTATTAACGCATTAATGCGTTAATTAATGCGATAATTTGACAATTCTAATAAATTGACATGATCTGTGCTAAAAGGTTGTGCTTACTAAAGTTTCTAAATAAAATTTTAAAAAAATGATTCGCGAACCATTATATGTAACCATCCTCTGAATGCAATTTCCTGCGGTCATTATTGAAAACATAGTATTTAAAACATACTGAGATTATTACTTTTTATTTATTGAGAATTCCTCATGTACCACTTTTGGACTTACAGTATTTGCTTCGTCAAGTAAATTCGTCAAATGCATGCAAAACTGTGGTTACTCTCGACCGAAATAGAACATGCCAGACGGTCATTAAACTGCACGCATTCCTGCACGTTTGCTAATCGTTTATCGCAGGCACAAAGCGTACCGTTTTCAAAAAAATATTTTTGGTACAGTGCACTTGTTCGGATCTTACGGGACGGTTTATAAAAAAAAATTTCTACGATCACCGACTTTCTTCTCAGCTCTTTTATTCGTTAGTTTTCCGCCTTGTTTCCTGAAATAAAAGTAAGGGCGCGTTAAATCTTCCGTATCTTGTCGGATCGTAGCGTTCTTTTAGTAGAATTATTACCTCGGTCCATCGATTCGGCTCCGAGTGACGCGTTCCAAAATAGACTATTTTCGGTGAAACCCCAACTCCACTATTTCGGTCATTTGTCGATTTTATTCATTTATTAAACAACATGCCGTACAACAAGCTGAGCAACATCTTGTAATTTATTTGTTGCAGGCTTTCGATGTTTTGTGAACTCGTTGCACAACTTGTTCCAGATTTGCTGCAGACTTTCGATTTCTTGTAAATCTGTTGCAAGGCTACTCGGGTCAACTCAGCCTGGCCATCCCTTTGTGATTAAGCACAGCGTAAGCAAAACTTAATCGGCAGCACACCGCACAATGCATTAGCCCATTATCCATGATTTCGCAGTGTAACAAAAAAGCCAGCTGTCGCTAGGAAAGACGCGCTACAGCCTATACAGTTCCTGTTGCACAGTTGCAGTACTGACCTTCAAGGTTATCGAAGGTTGATGATTTTCCTGTCATCTGAAAAGCAATGTGCGACTTTTTATTTGTGATCAATAGCAATTCTAGACTTTATCTGGCACCGTTTAGTCACAATACATCGTTACGGACGGACATAACTTCCGTTACACACAGACAGACACATCATGCCATAAACGCCTACAGCATAGTTGTAGCGCGTCAAAAATTGGTGTCTAACTGTGGGCTTAAAAACAGAGATCATTGCTCCCTAGGCCTATGGGCTTCGTGGCTCAAACAGGACTTTTCGGCTCTGCGCGTTGCAAAGCTTGATGTAGTACGGCAAATCCACCGCAACAAATCGATGTGATTGGAGTTTGAGCTATACGCCGTGACCGCGGGAATGGGAAATCGTGGGTGGGCGGCATCGGTCGTGGTTTATCGGTGGTAGAACATGGATCTTTCTAATCACTGATGCGGAAGTGCAGCCTCCGCAGCCGCCGCATCAGCTGTAAACGACAGGCGAAGATCTTAACTCGAGTGTCGTACGGTCGTCGGTCGGTCGGTCGGTGTGCCAATTATAGCGT
>Ga0209671_1000855_pt1 | contig 22889 bp, 10 predicted proteins | sample WorMetHERISLAND2_2_FD_187401 | JGI IMG/M metagenome (GOLD analysis project Ga0209671, IMG submission 187401) | Marine gutless worms symbiont microbial communities from Max Planck institute for Marine Microbiology, Germany - Olavius geniculatus... | ecosystem: Host-associated > Annelida >... | reverse complement strand
TCATTGGGACAGGCAACATTGGATTTCGGGAAAGCCTGCATTGGGTAGTTTTGTACTGTCGTCCAATAGACAGCATTATGAGATTGATGACTGTCTGTCTGGAGGAAAACAGGGAAGATAAAAAAACTGCCAATTTTGGTACATCTGCACAATTATAATTGGCAGTTTTTACAATTTTAGGTTTCCATCATTTTTTTGTGTTTTCTGTTTCATAAAGGTTAAACTTTGTGTAAAGTTTAAACTTTTTGTTCCATTATTATGTGTATGTGCAATTTTGCCTCCAAAGGCTGTCCCCGAAATGACCTATACTGTGTTGGGCGGGACGTTAAGCCCTACTCGCTCACTCACTTTTGTACTGTTGAACATTGTGAAATATAGCTTTGCTTGTAGGTGAATGCTGATTCTCATGTATTGATGAGCTGATGCTGCCATTCATCATGCAAACCAGTGTATTGTAACGATCATGATGCCATCTGTTAATCACTGGGTCCATTGGCTCTAGATCAAGATTTATTGTTGGGTTTATTTTACCATGCTGTTAATAGTAATATGTTTAGTATAAGACATTGGCAGTCTGGCTGCACAATCTGTTACAGAGCGTGGTGAAAATGCTTCATTAAGAACTGTACACATGCTGGCAGTGTGTATGTGTATATGCACTGTATGTGTAACTAAATATGTGGTTGAACATCACATATTTCATGACCTTGTTCATTCTTTTTTGTCGACAGTGTACAGCTGCCCATTACCCCATTTAAGTAAAGTGTGATGGTGGAAACACGTCTCCCTTTGCATTGCTTTGTCGCATGCATGCCCCACACAGATCACGCAATCGATGGCAGTTCTTACAATTTTAGATTTTGGTTGTTTTTAGGTTTTGTGTCTCATAAATACCCCTCATCCTCAAATAGACAGCATTCTGACATTGATGACTGTCTGGAGGATAAGAGGGAAGGTTATTAGAACTGCCTTTACTGTTAGTTACATTTGCACACTTAGAATTGGCAGAACTACCATTATGGTTAATTACATATGCACACATATATTGGAGTTCTTACAATGTTTGATTTACCTCGTTTTTTGTGTTTTGTGTTTCTGTAAAGGTTAAACTTACCATTCCATTACTATGTGTTTGTGTGCATTTTGTCTGAAAAGGCCATCCCCGAAATGACATATACTGTGTCGGGCGGGACGTTAAACCCTACTCACTCACGTTACCAGTCGTCATATAACAAGCTCTCACTTTGGGCATTTATGTGCACATTAAAGGGTTAAAGCAGTAATGCACAACTTTTTAACCATGGACCACTTGACGTCTCAAAATAATGTTAAGATTAACGAGAGAGAAAAACAGCAGCAGACATGCATTGCGTTATATATTTTACTGAGTTCACTGGTGTGTTTTCTCATGAAATTTTTGGTAAGCATCATTTAAACAAATCTGCAAACAAATAAGTACCTGTTTCACAACAAATAAATAATTTCTTTAAAAAGGTGTATAATTGGACATTGTGGGCTGTTAGGGTGTGGCCCAAAGCCTGGATGTTGTGCACCACTGGCTTAAGGTGTGGATATGTTTATTGCTTTCATGGTATTGGGCATTGTAGTCTCTGGTCTCAGTGATTTGCGTATCTTGGATTGTTCCTGTACTCCGTTTTCGACGTAGACAAAATAAGTTTGTTAGTTTGATTGGGCATCTTCAGATGTATGCATAAGAATGATTGGATCAAGTACATTATAAGAAAACGTGAACTTCGGAGTTATAAATTTTGAATATTATCATATTGTGGTACTACTTAATGCATGCATTTTTGCTACCATTGTGTGGACAACTAGCAGTTGAAGATGACTGTGAAAGAAATTGCTGTCAAGTAACACTTTCTTGGAATGTTTAACACTGAGGTTCAATGTTTGCCTTATATTTGGTTGAATTTGGTTTCTGCGCACATCTTGTCTACATCATTTTCTTGATAGTAACATGTGCTTTGCTTCGGACTGCAGATTGTATGTCGAATCGCTGCAAGCATACCTCGTCAACTGTACAGTATTTAATTAGTTAGTTCGAAATGCTTATGTTGTGTTTTGTATTTGGATAGTTTTTGCTGTTTGCTTGTCATCGACTTTTATGTTTCAACTATTTATGTTGTTGGTTGATTTTTACTGTGGTTGTACTAGAAACATGGAGTGGTTTTGTTTCAGTTGAGTTTCTGCTTGCGTTTTAGTTATTTATTGGTGTAGACATTTTAGTGTACTGGTAGGTAGCAGAAGTTGTCTCATGGGTTCTGCATTTGCAGTGTTTTATATCTGCAGGCTTTATCCGGAAGACACCAAATTTATTTGCAGAGTATTTGGTAACATTTTGTTGTGGCTGTATGTTGTTGAAAGTGTTGAACCGATGACTTTGCGAATTGTACAATTATTGTTACAATGGCATCCATCATGCGAGCTGATGCTTTGCCATTTTTAACAGCAGATAGAAACTAGTTTTATGGGGCTTTTTTTGCTAAGCTGGTTTGCCATATTTTCCTAAAAATTGGCCAAGTGGTTTCGAAGTTACACATCTCTGAGAATCGGCATTTTCCTATACTTAACGTTTATCTTGCAAAGACCTCGATTGCTGTAATTCCCTTTATGTTTTGATTATAACTACCTCTATAGTTAATGGCCAATAGCAGTGAAGGCGCTGGGACTGTTTTGCATTGCTGTGTCATCTTGTTTGCACTCACATTCTCGCTGCGTACATTGTCAGATGTGTCCATCTAGTTGCCATTGTAGAATTGTTTTCAAATAAGAAAGTTGTGTTGGTCGTCAGGGAATTTTTACATAACCCTTACATTACAAATTTCACGTGTGAGAAAAAATGAATAGAATGTCCTATTATATTGTTCTGGCTGGGTCGACAATGTCTCTGGCGTTCGTGAAGTAACACTTTACTGTTGTGTCTGTTACTTGTTAACAAGCTAATGCATTTAACGCACACGTGACAATAATTTTGTGCTGTCAGATTAGTAGTGACAGCTATCTAATGGGGTACGCTGCATGCAAGTGTCGATTTGGTGTTGTAGCAGTGCTGTTGTTTTGGCTGCTTGCATTACGTGCGGATGTTACGATGACAATAACATGTTCAGGTGTATTGAGTCTATTGACTGACTGTTTATCTGTCAGTTGTCTCTCACTGTTGAGCTCATTGTAGGCATGTTGTAAATACAAACTTTTCTTGCCTCTATGCTTGTCTTTATGTACTCCCATTGGCTTCTTTATTAACAGCATAGACAGGCGAACATTTCAGATATGTGTTTGCTGTAAGCCCTCTTTCCACTCTCCCCGTGAATATCCCCTGGTTCAAACATTATTTGTTCTTAACTTTAAATGTTACTCAGTGTCTACAGCAGGGCTTCTTAACTGCAGTATCCATGTAGCCTTTCACTGTCAACATTGAAATTGTCACTCATTATCTGACCAGACTAGCAGTAGGTTGATTTGGTACATTGAATTCATTGTGTATGAGAAAAGGAGTTTCTGAGTCATATGTCTGCTTTTACATGTCTAAGTCTAAGTCAAGAATTCCTGTTTAATTGATAGTTTCTGGCTTTCTCTATCACAACTGTTGAGTGGTCCACTTTTACAAGAACTGTTGGCTTTAATCCACATAACTGTGCTAAAGTGCGTGGGATAATGTGCGAAATTCGCATGCAACTTGATTACCACTGCCCTTCCTTTAGCTTGCTGTATAGGCTCTAGACTCTGATCCTCTGATCCTCCTCTGCTGTCTGTTAACGTATTCTGAAGTAACACTGTGCCTCAAAACTATTGTATGCAATAAGTTTAACTGTAAGTTGAAGAAATTTCGACAAGGTGTGATTTTACAGCGTGTTTGAAGTTATCATGAATTTTCTGTGTAAGATAATACTCAACAGAACATCGTTTTGGCTGGCTAGTGAATGAAACCAAAGGCCACGAATTCCAGACTGTGGGACCAGCGACATAGAAACTGCAAGGACCATATCATGTTATTGAGGTTCAGTGAATATAAACCCAAAGTTTCAAACTCCTCTTTGGATACGTTATTAATAACGCAAAGACAAGCAACTGTCCACCATTGGTCAACGAGTGCCACTCAGTGACTATACACAATGCCGTGTATCAATCATTATTGATGGGTGTGTTTTTAATTTTGTTTTTCCGTGCCTGAGTTGTTTTCTAGATTTGTTGTTTCTAGTTTCTACTGCCTGCCAAGTTCGTTGCTGCATTTGTGGACATACATAAGGTGGTAGTGTGTGACATACTGATGTTGTGCAACTAATGTACATTTTGTGTTTGTTGCAAAATTTTGCACGATTTTCGTTTTAACGGACAGCAGGGCTATTAATAATTGATGTGGTGGTAGCCAGTAATCAGCGCTGTTTTCTGTGTATCGTTTGTGTACTTGAATAATCAAACCTATGTCATAACGGTGTGTTTTGTTTTAATACAGATCTGCATAAGTGGTGTAATGTTGTTCTTTATAATGTACCTGGAGGCTGAAGCTGAAAGTGACATCGTAGGCTGTGTTAGGTCCGTAGTAGGACTAAGTATCTACACTGTAGGTTATTGCTTTTACAATAAGTCTAAATGTGTTATTTTGACATATAGGCAACATCATTTTCGATCTTCACTTCGTGTGCTTTCTGAGTTAACGGCAGGCCTAGTAGGTTGTACATTAGGGGCGTAGGCCTATATTCATCTTATCCGTTTTTTTGTGACAGCATAGTAGGAAAAAATATATAAAAAACTATGAAGCGGGGAAAAAATCACCAGTCAACAAGACAAAGACAATTACACCAAGCCGCTATTAACGTGTTATCTTTACTCGAAGATGATGAGTTTATTTCTTTATTTAACTTTGCATTTGAGACTAAGGAAAAGCCTCCAGAGAAAGGTTTACATTTTTTGAGGAGTACCACATAAAACAGACATAGAAGTTTTAAATTTTTTGGAAGTTGTGAGCTATAATAGTAGCGAGATAGATTACAAAAAAAGCTCAGCGTCCGGATATATTTTTGCTCAGGATTTTGCAGTTGTCAGAAAAGAAGCGTCTAAGATAAAGTATTGTCGCTTGGATGGCGCTTGGAAATATTCAGCGACACAATCACGCACAGCAGATTGTGGACTGTTCGACACGTTGGGCTCATAATAAGCAAAACGCAACTGCGCACTACGTCCGTTCGTCCAGTATATGCTCCCAACTTAAAAACGAAAGGGCATAGAAAATTCAACCTAGTTTACGTTGTTATGCTTTCGTGTCAAAGGTTGGGCAGACAGCCGCACAATATGTCGGCACTGGACCGACATAGTGTTCTAGTGAAAACATTCGACTGTGTGTGTCGTAAAGTTGTAAGGCGTAATATTCCATGCAGTGGCGTTGATGAGTTGTTTAGCGACGTGGTTAAGACTAAAAAGTCGCGCAGACAGCAGCGTTGATGTTCATATTAATTCTTAACAGCGATTCTTGTTCATATCGTTGCTATTGCTATTAACTGTCGCCTATCACATCACGCGCTCGCGTTTTGTGTGCCACCAATAGGGATTACTCATCACGAAGGTGTCGATCAATCGACGAGACAAATTCAGTCGTCGACCAATCTGTTAATGTCAGTGAAGACACACGTAGACCTACACTCGTGTCTTATCTCGCTCTCAGTCGTGTTGACTCGACTGGTTTCAGCGGTTCACTCTACCATGTCGCGCTGCTATCCGTTGCGTTGTAGTGGTACTCCGGCACGAACAGGGTAAAAAGTTTATGAACATTTAGGTCAGGACAGTCAATTGAGCCGATCATCTCTAGAAAGTGATGAAATAAAGTAAACGCGGTTATTTGCGCTAGCTAGCTAACGCTGTATTGGGTTGTCTGGCAGAAGAAGAAGACTTCGCATAGTCAGCTATGCCCGTTGCGTGGGGGCTCATCACTTTTTTGCGGCGCTTTGAGCCGGCGAAAATTAAGGCGTGTATGGAACGACGTAATTGAAATAAACTGAACTGAACTGGCCAATAGGGAGTTAAGTTCAGTTTAGTTACTTCGCTCAGTACCCGACTTAAAACTCATTAAAGCTAACATAAGCTTACAGCTCAAATGGGACAAATGGCCGGCTCTATATTAACAGTCAGCGGCGCGTCTCTAACCCCCATGGTCAGTCACTATAGCTGGTACTCATTTTGCTTACCCGTGGAGGAATGGCCAGACTGAGTTGGCCTGTGTAGCTCGGTCGAATACCAAGACGATAAACTGCAAACGGTCACCGATTTTCTAGTACTTTAAAGTTAAGTCTATAGAGACAACTGCAAATATTCTGTTTAGCATTGTGATTGAATAAATGTTTCACCGGCCTCGTCCTTTCGTGTTAAGCATAATAATGCTGCTAGGTAAAGAAAGAACTATGTAGATAATTTCTGTTTATTGGTCTGTAGAAGTGGTTTGTTACGCCAACGTGATACCATCGCATCACAAAAAGATGAGACCGCAGTGCAAACATATTGTAGCGACAATCGCCAGAGTTGGGACAACGCCGGTATATCACCTCGAATTTGTTTTAGGAACTGCTTGTGTTAAAGATTCTATAAATACTCATCGCTAGAAATTAATCGTAATGTAGTTTTAAAGATAGGCTTATTTGACAAAATCCGATTCGGACTGTTGCACTCCATAAAAAAACTTAGCAGTTTGTTGTTACTGCCTACTTGTTCTTGAAATTTTTTGAAGAGAAACAAATTGTTCTTATAATCTAAGCACAACACGTCCAGGAAAACTTATCGACTGGCCTGAAAATAACGTATAGGTAGGCTATGTCAACTACTGATAGTTATTGTTTGCGATTAGGCCTTCAATTTTAACAACAGTTCTATTATTTTCACTTCTCCTTCTCATGTGCATGTACTGTAGTCCTGTACGTACACTCGTTTATAACGCAGGGGATTTTATATTCTAGCTACAGCGGAGAAACACGTATGTCTATTGATTTCACGAATGCGTTTAGGCTGATAAGTGTATTTTTCTTGCATTATTTTAATTAGCAGATTGTACATGTTGCTTTCTGAAATATGAATTGTGCAAACGTCATTTGCAGCGATGATCGAGAGCAGTGGCCGATGCGGTGAACAGCGTGAAAGCGGCCTGCATGTTGAAAGCGCGGTCGTGCGACGCAAGAATTCTCGCATCTGGAACCCGTACGAAGACGTTGTCGCCGTATCTACGTCTTCTGCTTCTTGCTCCTCTTTACCACCACCATTACTACTATCTTCATCTTTATCATCTGCACTGTATTCATCGTTGGTTTCAGCGCCGTCGTTTTGTGCATCGTTCACGCCGATGTTGTCGAGCCGGAGTATTGCAGTTTCAGTAGCCGGGTGCAGACCTATTTCTTCATCATCCAGCTTACAGATATCGTCGTCTTCAAATTCCGATAATGCGGCTGATCGGCCTCACAAGTGCCGGCGCTGCAGCAAGTCGTTCCGGCGCTCGTCGACGCTGGCCACGCATCTCATGATCCACGCCGACATTCGACCCTTCGCCTGCGCCTTCTGCGACAAACGCTTTCACCAAAAGTCAGACATGAAGAAGCACACATACGTGCACACAGGTATGTGTAAAAAAAACGTAGGCCCAACGTTCTTATGCTCCGTAAGGCTTGTAGCCTCGTAGGTCGGCACTGATCTCTCTTCCATCAGCCCTCAGCCGAACACCAGTTTACTAGTGCATCGCGCGGTGTGCTTGTATACTGAGAGTGAGATTTGTCGCGTCGTCACGTGACTACTTCGCCATCATCTACTGCGCCTATCCACAGAGGGATGGCCAAACTAAGTCGACGTTGATGGCTTGTGTTTCTTGCTTTATTGGTTTTGAGCTAAGAGCTCGTTGGCCTATGGGACAGGCAGTTAGCCAAACGGACCGTTGTTCGGACAAACGAACGAACAAGACTCGCAATGCAGTCTACTAGGATGGCCGCATAAATTTAAACTGCTAATATCGACGTTTAATGCTAAAAAAATTCACACGAAGGTTGTCCTGGTTTACCTGTAGACACTTCAGCGAACTGAAAACTGGTCTGAAAATTGGCACATCCGTTATTTCTGCTTTGGGGAATTTTCACACTTATTACGGTGTCTTTTGCTTTTGTTTCGAGTTAGGCGATCGTATGGAACAGACAGTCAGCCGGACGAACCGTTTTTCGGACAAACGAACAGACAAGACCGGGCAAGACCCACAATGCAGTTTATTAGGACGGCCGCATAATAAAAGGATTGATCTGTGCAGGCGAGAAGCCGTACGTATGCGGTGTATGTGCGAAGTCGTTCAGTCAGTCTTCAAATCTCATCACTCACGGCCGTCGTCATGCCGCGTTCAGACCGTTCGCCTGTCCACTGTGTCGCCACTCGTTCCTCCGACGCTGCGACGCACAGTTACACCTACAGAGCGATCACGCCTCACGGCAGCGCACCTGCGCGTCGTCACGTGACTACTTCGCCATGACAAACACGCAGGCCTTGTCCGCAGCCGTACGTCCTTTTTAACCGTCCCAGCTCGTTGTTTCACTGCCTCTGCCATCGACACAGTCTCTGTGGCCCACCCACCACTTCTGCACATCGGCAGTTCTTCCGCCCGGTTTTGATGACGTCACCAACTCACTTCCAGTGCGTGTCGGAGCTTCGCCAATGCCGTATTGTCGTCCGAAAACTTGTATTCCGACAGCGACCACGATCCAACTTAACTAGTAGTCTATCTTATTTCAGTTCCGCCGTATATCTGCGAAACGATTCTAATCTGAATGTAGTAAGGTACTACTGATGTATACGACACTACTGATGCATTGTTCAGTGGCAGTATACAGATGATTAAGCAGAAAACGAAAAAAAACACGCATTTAAGACATCCGCCCATCGATCAGCTGATCGACAACTTGACAATGTCATGGTCATGCCGCTACCTTCGACGTTTGCCTGGCATGCCGTCTAGATGCGGATTGTGTGTGGTGTCGTTACTTGGCAGTCGCGTTGTTCGCGCGTCCTGGACGTTTCGTCAGTCGCAGTATAGAGCTGTTGGAGACCAAAGCTTCACGGTTGCTGGTGCCGCCAGACGTTATCGCATGTGACACACTAGACAGTCACACACAGTTTGTTGAGATTACCGGTTTTTTAGCCGATTGTACTCAATAACAGTTGAGCTATTAGCATGGTTGCTGTCGTCTGTCTGTCTGCAACAGATGTATTGTGGCTAAGTTTAGGGCGTAAGAAAAAACTTTGTGTACGATTTATTAGCCATGTGTGTTAAACTCGGTCATGCAAAATTTCAGCCATCTACTGTAAAGGCAACATTTAGAAATTCGGGGTTAAATGGACGGAGAGGATAAGAACAATGCACGTTTTTCAACGGAAAACTGGTCATATCTCAGAAAGGGTTAGAGATACGGCCAAGGTTACTATTAATCACTAAAAGAAAGTGCCATACGCCCTGTCAGATGAGATAAAAAAATCACTGACCTTGGATGACCTTGAAAGCCGTTACGCGCTATTGTAGATAAACGGTGCGAGATGGGGCATAGGTTCCTATTGATCACTAATAATAAGCGGTATATAGGCTTTCAAATGGCATGGAAATCATCAACGTTGGATGACCTTGAAGGTCACTGACAACCAGTACGGTCGGCTATTTTAGCGACAGCTGAGCTTCTTGTATTTATGTGGTCCTTGCAGACGTTAAAAAACTTCCATATACGAAATGTAATGTTATGTAATACTTGTCGCAGTTGTAGTTTAAACTCGTGCGGGACAGACGGGCGCACGGACGGACGGGCAAGACCCGTAATGTGGCCTAATAGGACGACAGCGTAATAGGGCAAAGTACAGATGTCATTACAAGTGAATCGCGTGACGTCTAGCAAACATCACACTGATAATTAACAGCAGCGGCAACCAAGCCAGAGCGAAAGCTTAGTCACGTCAGTGAAATGTCAATGCGTAAAATGACATATGCTTGCGCGCGTGTGACATTTCTGAAATATCGTCGACTTTTGCTGCGTTAATTGCTCGCATTTGTCAATCGTCGATTTCTAGTCAATCGCGCCGCCGCGATTTCATCGCGTTTTGCACTTCATGACAACTCACAGGTGTGTTCGAGATTTGGTCCCTGTTTACCGTACGATTGTGACTCGTACCCTCAATGACATTTTACGCATTCTTCTGTAGCTTAGCTTAAGTCAGCGCCGCGTTTAGTGACTTGACGGCATCTTGCGAGATCTTGCTCCGGTCCTTGCCTTGCGTCGTTAGACTATTTCATGCTTATCATGGGCCGCATTATGGATCTTGCTCGTTGCTTCGTATGTCTGTCCGTCCCATATACAACCAATAGCCGGTTTCTAACTCGCAAATTAACAGGTGCAGAAAAAATTCATGTTCTCTAAACCAGGAGTAACCTATGTGCCAGTTTCCAGCTCAAAAACAAAATTACAGGCGGACAGCCGCTCTATATGTCGGCACTGAGCCGACAGTTTCTTTTTTACTTTACAAACGTACTTATGCTCGTGTGGACCACGTGATACTGGTGCATTATTGTACAGCAAGGCCACTTGGCTATACACTGTGTCCCCAAAAGTCCTAGGCTACTTTTCATTGTTGGGACGCATTGTATAGGCCTACCAGACGCACCTTAAATGCCAAAGCGGAGGTGAAAGTGCCGCACGGGACCATTAATGTAGTGTTTTCAGTTAACTTGTTTACTGGTTTCGCAAGTGCCTCCAAACAAATGCTAAACGTGCAAACAATATAACAATGAGCATTTATTTGTACAAAAGCGTTTCATACGTATAAATAAGGTACAGATGCGAGCAATCAGACATTACATATAATAAAATACTGCAGCGGTTTCTTCGTATATAATAATAAACAAATGCAAAAAATGATTATCTGCAATAACGGGTAACTATAACGACAACAAAATTAAGACATGAGTAAACACAATTACGGAGCAACGTGTCATCAGACAAAACAAAACGCACACTTCCTAGGCCACACAACTGCCTGTCGGCCAGCGTGGAAGAAGTGTGCTAAACCATTGTCTGGAGTGCATTTGTTTGTTTTGGCCTAAAATGGGACGATATTGGGTGGTCGGTATGGGCTGTTATTACATACCGGCCTTTCCTTGGCCGTCTTGAAAGCATACCGTTCATTATTTTTCGAAATTATTTTTCGAATTCCGAGATAGTTAGAAAATAAAATATTAAATAGAACCTACACAATTTCTACATCAGCAACCGACACATCGACAGCTTCCGTACAAGCACATATTTTTTTCCGCTTCAAATCTGCATAATTCCCACTCCAACCCGAGGTTTAACATACACATAATCATAGTCTAGCGAGAAAAAAAATCAAAACAGCAGTAACAGTATAGCTGAACAGAATGTGAGACGGCAAGGTCTATGCTCTAAAACGAACGTCATTAACATCATTTAAAACATAGGCTTACAACGTAATTATGACAATGTGCTTCATCTCTACTGTGGTTTCCAGTTTGGGTCGAAATTCTTCTTGAGTGGCTGCCAGCATGTGTGGTATTTTTGGTCAATGAATCCCGAGGTCTGCGACCAAGGCGTCACCGCCAGACTCATACATGACTCAAACATAAATGCCTGCCACACATACACATACTTACACCGTTGCACTACTCTGCTATCTACACAATACTGCTGCCAATACATTTCATATTAATACAACAAAACGCAGTTGTTGCTAGGATAGCCGACCGTACTGGTTGTCAGTGACCTTCAACGTCATCCAAGGTCGATGATTTTCATGTTATTCAAAAGCCAATATGCCACTTCCTACTAGTGATCAATAGCAACCTTGACTGTATCTGTCGCCGTTTCCGAGATATGGCCAGTTTTCCGTTGAAAAGAACATTTTTCTTACCCCCTCCCTCCATTCAACCCCAAATTTAAGATCGTTCCCTTTGCGCTAGATCCCTGAAATTTTGCAGGCTTAGGTTTATGACACAGGGCTAATTATTCGTGTAAAAAGTTTTTCCCTTATGACCTACAGTTTAGCGACAGTACATTCGTTACTGACGGACGGACGAGCGGAGTAACGGACGGACAGATGGACGGACGACAACCATGCCAATAACTCGACCGTTACTTAAGTACGGTCGGCTAAACACAGTAATTAATAAGACTGACAATAATTAATATTGCTGATATAATATAGGCAGAAATAACAAAATAAAATTTTTCAAGACATTGCATGGTTAAATACGATAGCTGTTTTAGCTGGAATGTAACTAAAAGAAACTCAGTTGTAACTGTAACAGTCTATCTGTACTGTATACTTATTGGCATAGCCATGTGCTCTTATCAATATGCCATTAGTGAATGAGTGAATACTTGACACACAGATCATTTCGTGGACGCATTATCACGTTGTAGCTATCTTAATACAAAACTAATGGCTTGATGAGCGAATTACCATGGTGCCTTCGGCAATTTTCTGTGGCGTCAGTTGCATGGTGGAATTTTTCTCGAAGCATTCTGCATCCGGGCCGTGTGACGTCATTATGCTGTGTAGACTGGCGCCACCTGGCTGAAAACCTTCCTCCTGTACATCACATGCCACACTGAGTTAAAGGTTGTCTGCGGTAACCATCTCAGAGCTACCGAGCGTCATCTGCCATATGGGACACAACGGCGTTAACTGCGACCCAACACAATTAAACGCGCCTCACCTTAACAGACAGACGATTTATCAACCACAGATGAATGAAAGGCCGAGTTGACCTTGACGGTTGGTTATATGACGAGTTGGGTTATCTGTCTCCAGGCAGTCACCCACCCAAGTAGCAACTACTTAATTGCATATATGTTAAAAACATAGATTTGCAAACAAAAAAACATGTTTTTCCCTTTTATAAAAAACATTATAAAAAACATGCATAAAAAGCACTAAACTGCAGATTTTTCCAATCGTTACTTTTCCGCTATTATACACGCGAAAAATATCTAACTCAGATAATTAAAAACAAAAACCTACCATTTGTAAAGATTTAAAACCGGGATGTGCTAAATGTACAGATCAAAAAAACAGCTGAATGCAATTTGCCCATGAGCATATTCGTAATTTTGTACGTTTATGTTTCAACAAGAACAAAAAACACAACATTAAAAATGCACAAAAACATTAAAAATTAAAAAAAACATTAAAAAATTTTTTTCAACTTTTATAAAAAAAACATTCAAAAACGTTTTTTACATCTATGCTTAATAGCGACCTGACTGGTAGTCGAACTTATAAGCTATCGATTGCACTAAGTCCAATTTCCTAACCGTTGCACCACTAAACACGGCTTACAGACTAACTGCTCAAGTCAACTCAGCCTCCTACCCTCAGTGGGATGGAAAATCAACGGTAGATCACAGGGTTAAGGATTTATGTGGTTGACTGCACCGTCGGTCCAATTTTATTTGTTTACGCGGGCACTGGATGGCCGCATAATGCGCTGCAGTATCATCAGCTCATGCCAATCAGCTGTCAGTTCCGAGATTGCAATTTGTAAAGCGCATCTGGTCACGAGTATGACTTCTTGACCTTTATCTTTGCCTTACATACTTTCAAAGTAAAAACGTACGACAATTCAGCCGCAACTCATACATTGTGATACACTTGAGGACTTTATTTTACTGCAGCTAAAGTGCCAGGATCAAACCGTCAACAAAATTTCAACAATCGCATCATAAATTGACAAATGTTTCAGCAAAGAACAACAGTTTAACTCATGCACACCTTTGCTTCGTACGTCCCGGTGATAAGCCCCATGAATTCGCTCATGCAGTTTCCTGCACAAACCATGCACGACTTCGTAAACATAAACAAGACAAACGATACTGCCATGTGCACTCAATTATAAAAAAAATATTTTTGGATATTTTACAAGTCAACATTCTGTTTGCTTTCATCGTCCATGTCTAGTTGTTGGTTTCTAACTAAACGCTAAATTTTCGTCTCAGTATTATGTAGCATATGAGCAAAAACGAGTCCAACGAAATGCAGTAGAGTATATAACATTAGCACACTGAATTACTTTTTTGCTGTACTGCCTGTATTGTAGCATATAACAAAAGATTAAATTCGAAGGCTTACTTAACAACAGGCTTGTTAAAGAATTAATTTTTCTTTTTACATACTGTGATAGTATGGAGGTCGGAAGGTGTGCTCGGAGACCGACCAACGCGGCGGGAAAATGACAAAGTCACACACAGCAACGCCCGGCCGCATCGACTGACATGTCAGCACGGTGAATATTGACGGATCCTGGAAACAGTTCAACAGTCAACACTAGAGGGCGCGCACAGAGCGACGTAACTGAACTAAACTTAACTGAACTGAATCGATACAGTTTAGTTTTTGACGAACTGACCAATAGGCAAGCATGGCAAGTCCACTAGTCATTGGCTGACGCGTACGTGCGCGTAGTTACCGACGCCGTTAGACGATGTTGACTGTAATGCATTGCTGATTGCTTATTGGTCAACTCGTCAAAAAGTAAACCATGTCAGTTCAGTTCAGTTCAGTTACGTCGCTCTGTACGGTGAAAATTACAGTGAAGGCCTACCATAACAGCACATTTACGTGAGTACGTCGTGATCAGCATCCGCACCAACAGATTCATAATGACTAAAGAGGTGTTAAAATGAGCAATCCACTAAGCATTGTTCTTTTATTCATTATATTGTATACGGTGGTTAAACCGGCCATACGTCGATTTCTAATGTATATTCTATTTAAATAAATAAATAAGTAAGTAAGTAAATACAATATTTAAAGTGCGCAATGTCAGTCAGTGCCACAGTGGCCGAATCTGACGTACTTGATTGAGCCGCTAGGCGGAGCTGTAGGCCTGCTGGAAGCAGCGAGTTTTAAGAACGCGATGGAAAGTGTCTGCAGAGGTAGAACTACGGATGCTAGAGGGTAGTGAGTTCCAGACTGTGGCAGCAGCAATGCTAAAACCGCGGGAGGCAAAGTTTGTGCGGACACGTGGAACCGACAGCTGACTAGTGTTGGCAGAAAACAGTACATACATCTGTAAATCACACAGAAATCATTCTTCTGTCGTTCACATAATGACATTAGAACTCAATAATAGGCTAATAAAGTGTTTGACTTACGGCGTGGTCGACAGCGACAGTGTTGACCGACATGAAGTTACTGAGGAGGTACTTATAAGGAACGTAGTTGCCATGCCATGCCACCACATCGAACGGCGAATGATCCTTCCGTAGCAAACACCAATAAGCATTCACGCCATTTTCAACAGCAAATCTAAAAGATGAAAAGATAAAAATGATGTATAGCTCTTAATAGAAAACCCATCACAAAGCTTCGGAGCGTCACCTGCCATATGGTATCACACAGTGTTAGCTGCCACCCATACCCTGCCTTAACCCCAGCCAGTTTATCTACCCCAGAGGAACGGAAGACTGAGTTGACCTAAGCTATATACCTAGATGGTTCACCTGTCCGCAGACAGTCACCCATCCAAGTTGTAACCACTTGATAAGTGACCCTACCGAGATTGCAACCCACGACTTCCGACATCCTACCGCTACATCAAGCCACCTATAGGCTATACACCGTACGTGTCCAAAAATTAGCGACACCCCTACAGACAGGCCTAAGTTGTTGTAAAATCGTTAATACCTGGCAAATTTTTACAAAATTTGAAACAGTCATGGAGACGATCATTCTGAACTAATCTTTAAAGTTTGTGCTCAAAGTGGCCACCTTTGGCCTCGATGCAAGCCAATGGCTTCTATCCCCCCAAATCTGGAATCAAAATCGGGCGCAACTTCTCCCCAGTTTTGGGCTGAGGTTCCCCCCCCCCAATTTCTGAATCAAGTTTTCCCCTCCATTTTGGGCTTCTTTCCCCTATAGGGAAAAAGTTTTGTTAAAGGTGTAGTTTGCCCAGTGAAAAAGAGGGGAAAGCAAAAAAGGGAGGAAAACTTGCAGATTAAAAAATAAGGGAAAATACAAAATATGGGGGAAGTTTTGTTAAGGGTGTTGATTGCTTAGTGAAAATAGGGGGAAGTAGAAATAAAGGGGATTTTTTTGTAAAAGGTGCAGATTAAAAAAATAAGAGAAAAATAAAAAATAGCGGGGAATTTTTGTTTAAGATGCAGATTTAAAAAAAGGGGGAAATAAAAAATAGGAGAAAAGTTTTGTTAAAGGTGTAGATTGCCTAGTGAAAAAAGGGGGAAGTAAAAATTGGGGGGAGTTTCTTTTGTTAGAGGTGCAGATTAAAAAATAGGGAAAAGTAAAAACAGGGGAAAGTTTTGATCTACAACCTTATCAAAACTCTCCCCCTATTTTTCACTGGGCGCTAGCTGCGCCCACCAGGTATTGGGATAGAAGCCACTGATGCAAGCTTTTAGTCTTTGGTGGATACGCCACAGCTTGATCGTTCTGTCAATAAAAACGTATTGAACGTAACCCTAATGCAAACAAACTCTGACATCATAATCACGTTACACTGAATACACACAGTAATGTGCGGACGTCACAATAAGTGTGACGGTAAGTTATGGTACGATAGTGCAGTGTACAATATTTCGTTAGAATCCGTCAACAATAAACTGAATTAAGTGAGATTAAAGCTAGGGGTGTCGCTAATTTTGGGACACGGTGTACATATAGATTATACCTGCAACTGTAACCGTGCTGAGAATGTAAAGTCCTTCCCTAGACACATGGCATATAGGGCAGCGTTGATCTCCGTTTCCTTGGCCAGACGCCACTTTACACCACGAGACCACTGAGACGGGGCTAATGCATCGAAGGTGTGTGCCCCGGCTTTCGTTAATACTCACTGCGGCTATGCACAAAAGGAGGGCAAGGCTGAGTTGACATGGATGGCGCTGGTTATATACCAAGACGGTCGATCTACCTGCTTGCAGACAAGTCACCCATCCAGGTATTAACCGGGCCCAGCGTACAGTAAGTTTATTGATCAAGACCAACGATTTATCGCTACCCGACACCGCTACAAATACAGTTCAATATCAGTAAAATGCAAAACTCTTCTATTCTCCAAGTATTTTCTTCCTTAGTTTCTCTCCCTTCCTCTTTCACCGACGTAATTCGATCATGTCTTAGGAGTCCTTTCTTGGCGATGTTAACTTTGGAAAAGTGCGGCAGATTAAGACCGACTCAGCTGGCTTTTAGGCGCACTCTGAACGTTTACTCACTTACTTACTTATAAAATATAAAATCTGAAATAGTTTCAGAAATCAAACTGCGCGATACCTGGGTAAAAGAAAACAGAACGCCCTGGTACTTCGCAACGATCTTGTAAGCGGGGACGTCACGATCTTCGTACCACGCGGTCGGCGTCTGAAAGTCGCGCGGATGAGCCAGGCCGTTAGCACCGATTGGACCGAGGTCAGGCAGCTTGAAGTGTGCATCATAGACCTCGACAATGTAACCACGAGATGCATCGTCCACGGCTACACTGAACCGCATGCCCAGCTACGACACACAGCGCACAAAAGACTACAATATACGTATCGTAGCATAGATGTAATAAAAGTTTCAGAAAAATTTTTTTTAGAAATCGTTAAACACGTAAAAGCGTGGCAGAAATAAGGAAAACGTTTAAAAACGTTGAATAAAAAACGTTAGCGGTAATTGTGCTCAACCTCTTGAATATCGCGCAATGAGGTGCAGTACACCAAGAACTTAATAGAGATTTCAAAAGAAAGAATTTTATTAATTTTCACTTTAACCGTGTGGTCATAAGACCGTATCACTAAACCAAGTAAACTACCATAAATATGACCCATTAATTTGTTTCTTTGGCTTTAGAAGTGCTCATCAAAGTTCTTGATAAAATTTTTGAAACAAAAAAAGTTGAGAAAATAAAAAAGTTAAAAACGAACAGCGTGGCAAAAATAAACAACGTAAAAACGTTTATTACATCTATGTATCATAGCATGCATTCTATTTCCGAACAAGAACAAACTAATTTAGACAGTTTTTCTCTCATGTTAGATGCATTATAAAACGCATTGTAACTCACTGGTCACTGCGCGGCTTTAATTTAAGACGCACTTATTGTGCTACTTAGGGTATTTAGAAGGTGTGTCACACAGCATCTCAGATTACTGTTATAGGCTATAACGTGAATTGTGGCGCTATGCAAACTGTATTACTTATTTAGGGGCCTACATATATTTGCAAATTTTATTTAATCAGGTAGCATTTTCACTGTCATGCAAGCAAGCATCAAACAAAGCATCAAAAAAGCACACCAGTCAACTAACCTGAATGACGCAAATTTCCATCGGCTCAACTTTCATCTTTCCGAACTCAGTCGTTATGTACAACACGCCCTGCTGTGGCACTAGAACGCACACAAACAAGTCAAAAACAATTATAATCTAAGCAGTACAGCCGTCAAACAATGCAAATTTTTCAAAGCTACAAACTATAAGCTAGACAACGAGACATAAAAAATGGGTCATAAATTTGCAATTTCATGCACAGAAAACTGTAAATTATAGTTGCAGCAGCTTACCGATAAGAAGATCTCCATCGGCATTGTAAAATGCCCTACAAATACCACAATTTACAAATTTTTACCATATAACCAGTGGTGGGAATAAATTGCATATATATGGTAATGGCTCCATACAGTGGCTTCTATACCCCCAAATCTGGAATCAAAATCGGCCGCAACTTCTCGCCAAGTTTTGGCCTCCCCAATTTCTGGCTCAAGTTTTCCTTTCTACTTTGGGCTTCTTCAACCTCTAGGGAGAAAGTTTTGTTAAGGGTGTAGTTTGCCCAGTAAAAATAGGGAAGAAGTTTTGATCTGCAACCTTATCAAAACTTTTCTCGCTATTTTTTACTGGGCGCAAGCTGCGCCCACCAGGTATAGGGATAGAAGCCACTGGCTCCATAATATTCTTATTGTACAAGTATAATGCTGCTGCTGCTGCTGCTCTGACTGCAATTATAGCGCAGCCGTCACAATAGGCCGCACTATGCGTCTTGTCCCGCAGCACTTGTAAGTCTATCTCGTATAAGCTTCTACTAACTTCAGAACAAAAAGCACAGAAAAACTTAACATCCGTCTTAACGTTTCCCAGGGCTGGGCAGGATTAAACTGAAGCGCCAATTTTCAATTCAAAAAGTCACTGATCAGGTGGACAGCTGTACAATATGTCGACACTGGTCCGACATTGTTTTGTAGTTATCATAATGACTATATTCACTCAGCACCGGAAAGGGACCCACCCTACAGACAGATTTAACACTGCTTGGACCAAAATGGTGGCGTTATATGGTGCCGTCATTTGCAAGCAACCTTGAGAAAGTTGCTAACCTATGTTCTCAGGTCAACTCAACCTCCTACCCTCCGTGGGGCGGGAAATGAGTCGTAGCTTACGGGCTACGGGGTGAAGGCCTAGTGTGGCTGATTGGGGCGATGGTATGTCTGCTTGCTGCAAACCGTGGGTCCAATTGTTCGTTTGCGCGGGCAATAGATGGCCGCATAGTGCACTGCGGTATCATTAGCTCATGCCAATCAGCTGCCACTTCCAAGATTGTAAAGCGCTTCTGGTCTTGAGTCCGTCTCATGCAAGAAGTGCCATAGCAAGTAAAGGACTTTTACCTTATAACAGTTCCGCTGATGAGTATAGCACATATACGTATGACCAGAATGATCTGCAGCTTACTTACTTGTCGATCATGGAAGAATTACAGCAGTAGACATGTACAGCGATGCCACTGCGACTTCGTGGGTCACCGGCGCCCGCTATTGTGTTCAAACCCTGTCAGTAACAACCAACAACAATCAGCTTATTTAGTGTACAGTGTTCACCGTGGGCCGTAACAAGGTGCCACTTAACTTTTCTATGAGTCTTCACCAAATACTTAAGCTTATTGACAGTCTTACAGGAGTATTGGTGGAAACAGACATGCCGAGTTTTAATACCTTAATGCATAATAGTCACATAATTTTTTCAAAACGTTGGAACATCTGCAGTTTACATAATAATATAGTTAGTCATCTGGCTGCTCTTAACTGTTTTTGATGTTTGCAGTTGCAACTGCTAATAGTACTGTTTTTATTGAGTTTTACCTGTATTTGCATGATTTGTGTGTTTCTTGTGTGTGTTTTGCTGTATGTTATATGTGTTTTTATGTGTATATGGGCCAAGTGCCTAAAATAAAACTGATGATGATGATGATGATGAAATATTGTCCGATTTAAACATTCTTTCCTGGACACACTCTGTGAAAAATTTGCAATAAGGTGATTACCAAATGTCCCATCACATTTTGACTGCATCGCTATAGCCTACTACTTGGTGCTATGTAAATTTTTTAGAATGTTTTACTACAATCATAATATCGCAAATACATCGGTTACTTATTTACTATCAACATGTTACGTTAGCTTCCCACATTCGTGCAAAAAAAATACACGATATAAAAATGCAAGTAAAAACGTTTCACATCACCCTATACTACATGTCACGCCATTACAGATATTTTACTTGCCAGTTCTATCAATCTGTCATAATACTCAGTCAGAATGATTTATTTCTTTAATATTGTTTAGTATATATTGGTTGATAACTGATACTACCGCTGTTTTAACTAATCGTCATTGCTTTTTAGACAATGTTGCAATGCTGACCACATTTAGCAGAAGACATTTACCTCCACAAAGTCGACTTTTGCGGTTGCTTTGTCTGGAACTGCAAATGGTTTCCACCGTAGCTAAACACAACCATCAAAAAGGTTAGAAAATTAACAAATAATCAGCGTCTATCAGTACAATCAGTCATTTCATAGCTTTGTTACATTGTTCCCAATTTTGTTGCATTCTCAGTGTATTTGTATCTATCCCTTCCGTGCTTCTGCGTCTTACCATTATCTACACAATCGCACACTTTCAATGTAACTGCTCCATTTTTCCTGACTTATTCCATGCAAGGCCCATCCAAAAACTACTCTTTAGAAAATCACCGTGAAAACACTTTTTAACAGCTGGACGCCTCCCCTGTCACCCTCCATCGGATAGGTAAATCGAGTACCGTTTGCTTGGCTGGACTTAAGGCGAGACATGTTCACTCATGTCAGACTGTCAGGTGGCAGCGTTTTTCTGTTGTGGTCTCGTGTGTGATCACCTATGGCAAGTGACACTCTGAAGCTCTGCAACAGGTTTTTCATGGTGCGATTAAATTGTTGTTGTCGCGATCACTGTTGTTATTGTAACCTGTGCTGGATTCGGTTCGACATCATTAAAGTTGCTGGTCAGGTTGCCTTGTTTTGCCTCTTTCTTCCATGCACTGTGCAGCAAGGTCGGCCGGATTCTGTAGTGCCAACTGGTCGATGATCACATGTGCAAAATACAGCAAAAGTATTGATGTAATAAATGCTTATAAACGGCTTTTCTCTTTATCTTAAAAGCATTAGCTAATTTATTTTTTTCAACGTTTTAGGGCCTATACTTTTGACAAATGCTAAGCAATCAATGAAAAAATCACAAATTTGAAATAGTTGTATACAAAAACAAAAGTACTGCTGAAAAAGTATTTGGCTTTACTTAACCTACTTATGTCTAATTCTAATGAGAAATATATTGATAAATAGAAAAATTTTTTTAAAAAACACGTATCATAAAACAAAGGATTTTGTCTATATGTCAAATAAAAAGTGGGTCACATCTTCTAATTGACGTCCATCAAATGATCATAATGAAATCCATCAGCAGTCATCAGCAATTCAATTCACACTGGTGACACTGACGTGACTGAACTAGACAGTTGAGTCACGTCAGCGTCGTCGGTATGAACTGGGAAATACAGTGTAGGTTCACACAACACACTAAGTTTGTATAGAATAAACGAAATTATCAGAACTAACAACTGCCAAATAAACGTGTCACAAATGACTAATGCAGCAAAGTTGATAGACGCATTTACGTTCTTCTGTTGTGGTCTCGTGGAGCTGTGAATGCAGTACCTGACAACTGTTCAGCATACAGGCCATATGGACATTGTTGTGGGCTGTTCTGCATACCAAACAATAGCCACAACAACAACAATTTATACATACGGCTGTCGTTCACAAATTCACATTATTTGGCTCAACTATAGGGGTAAGAAAATGAGCGTTTTCAAAAGGAAACTGGTCATATCTCGGAAACGGTGACAGATAGGGCAAATTTTTGCTATTGATCAACAGGGGCATTATTTAAATAAGAGAGGGGGCTGGGAGTCCACAGACCCCTCAAAGATTTGTGATTTTAATTTTTTCCCTGAGTGAGTCCTGCATAAACGAATGACGACAAACTTTTGGTCCCTGAATTAGCTTTACTGTGTAAACTGCACGAAATTTGGTCAGTTAATTCTCAGGAAAATTATTCAAATTGTTGCCATTAGTTGTCATATTTTGAGGCTTATATGCACTAAATTTGATCCTGGCTGGATCGAGCTCCGCCCCAAACCCCACTGCACAATATTTATTTGGGAAAAGCAACAAGGCTGCCAGAAAGGGCACAGACCCATCAAAGCTGGCCACCCGAAAGTCAAGTTAAAAAATGCAATACATACAGAACAAAAATATGCTGAGTATATCCACCTAAAAATGTCTAAATCATATCACATACAATACGTCAAAACCAATCAAACCATTACAGTATGCCATTCATAAACTATTGATCATAGTCATTCAGTATATAATTTATTATCACAGGCTGAACTATTATCACAGGCTGAACGGTAGTTCAAGCCCTGTGTTAACGGCGACTTCTCTTTCTTATGGGAAATCCAAAAATTCGACCCCCCACAGAATCAAAACCCCTGATC
>Ga0209671_1000854_pt1 | contig 22895 bp, 12 predicted proteins | sample WorMetHERISLAND2_2_FD_187401 | JGI IMG/M metagenome (GOLD analysis project Ga0209671, IMG submission 187401) | Marine gutless worms symbiont microbial communities from Max Planck institute for Marine Microbiology, Germany - Olavius geniculatus... | ecosystem: Host-associated > Annelida >... | reverse complement strand
AGCCTATAGCAGTTCCTCTTCGCAAACTGTCAGTCTGTCTCCAGCCTTTTCGTCGCAGTTCATTCTTGGATTTTGTGCTGCAGCAGAAAATCGCAAAAATGAATAATAAACAGCATGTCTGTACCTATTTGCAATAGTTTTCACGCTACACCAGATAATTGCAGTAAAATAAACACTTTTAAGGAGGGGTAGCCGACTAGCCGTCTTTGACGCCCGCCTGCGCCGGGCTCCGTGAACCTAGGGATCGGGACTTGAACTGCTGAAATCTACGTTTAATGCTGAAAATTTCATACGCAGGTTGTCTTGGTCTAACTCCAGCCATTTCGTTGCAATTCAGTATTGAAATGTGCGCAGCATCCAAATATTGCGAAAAATTCATTAAAAACCCCTTTTGGAAAGGCTCAAGGTCATTCAAGGTCATCGATGTTGATAAATTTAAAAAAACCGTGACCAGTGCTTGTTATGATAAGCAGCATGTCTGTACCTATCTGCAACCGTGTTCACGCTACACGAGATAATTGCGGTAAAATAACCACTTTTTAGGGGGGTAGCTGTCTTTGACGCCCGCCTGCGCCGGCTTCCTTGAACCTAGGGGGTCGGGACTTAAACTGCTAAATCAACGTTGAATGCTGAAAATTTCGTACGCAGGTTATCTTGGTCTATCTCTAGCCATTTCGTCGCAATTCAGTGTTGAAATGTGCGCTGCATTCAAAAAATTGCGAAAAATTCACTAAAAACCCTTTTTTGAAGGGTTCAAGGTCGTTCAAGGTCATCGATGTTGATAAATCCAAAAAGCCCGTGACCAGTGCTTGTTATGATAAGCAGCACGTATGTACCTATCTGTAACCGTTTTCACATTATTCGAGCCAATAACGGCAAAATGACATCTTTTTAGGGGGGTACCCCTCTTTGACGCCCTCGTTCGAAAGGAACCCTTGCACCCAGTGGCACGAAATTTTGTCACGATAAACTAGAGACCTTGAGGCAGCCCACAGTAAAAATTTCGTGATCCTAGCTTGCACCGTTTTGATACAGATCACGAGTGTGACAGACAGACAGACGGACAGACGCCCAGACGATGGCTAAGACGCGCGAAGCATTCTGCTTTCGCGCGTAAAAATGAATTAACAATTACATACTATTAAGCGCAAAAAAGTGTACTGCATTCACAGAAGAAAAAAAAGGGGGAAGATTCTGTCCTAGTGGGGGTTGTGTCCGGGGGGTTCCGTCGTACCCCGTTGTCAGACGGGGTGTTTTGTCCTAGGGGGTTATGTCCGGACACCTAGTTAGGTAGATCTCTATAGCTGCAATTCACTGCAAAGTATGGTCGTGGCTTTGTTCGTGACACAACATTCCATTGGACAGAGTATAAAATCACCTGAGTGTCCGTCCGTGCGTGCGTGCGTGCGTTCGTCCGTGCGTGCGTCCTACTTTTTACGCGTGAATAAACGATAAACCCCCCAACGACAACCCCCTACGACAAAACGCCCTCTTTACATGCAGAAAATATTGTACTTCATTCACAGAAGAGAAAAGAAGGAGGCCTACATTTAACCCACGACAGCCAGCTCTATGGTTACCGGTTTGTTGTTTTTTTTTCAAACGCTGTCTGTCTCTCTGTTTGTTCCAACGATTGTGTGACGTTTTCTGCCTCTCACTACGCGGTCTTTAAAGCCCCGGTTGGGCCAGTTCTGCCTGATCTTGTTAGGCAGTACGCCTGTCTGTCCGCATCATAGAAATAAAAACAAAATTTTATTTATTTATTTTAACGCTAAGTACTCACTAATCGAGCTCTCCATCCTCATTTTGTAGTGCAATAGATGACGTCATTTTCGGCTGAGATGACATCAGTCTATGCCGAATCACAGCCTCCAATTAATGTAGTCCAAAGTCACCGGCTGTTAACTGCGGAAGGTCGCGAACATAGGACTTAACAGTTTGGCTGCGGTGCATGCGTCTGGCTGGGCGTTCTACTCCCCAAATATTCCCTCCCCTGATGTGATCAAAAATCCCCATCTAACACAGTGGTCACTGGACCCGACCCGTGTATCTGTATGCCCAATGTCATCTTCATCCTTCGAACGGTTTAAGCAGGGTGCACGAATGTGACAGACAGACGACAGACAGACAGACCACGCTACGGAAAGTAGAAAAAGATCGTTTTTTATAGAGAAACCATCCAAGGTCAATAAATTCCATCTCATCTGACAAAGCGTATGGCACTTCCTATTAGAGATTAATAGTAACCTTGGCCGTATCTTTCACCGTTTCCCGGATATGGCCAGTTTTTCGTTGAATTTCCCACCTTCCCCTTCATTCAGCCCCAATTTGAAAATGTTCCTTTTGCAGTAAGTCGCTGAAATTTCGTGTGCCTAAGTTTAAGACACATAGCTAATTATTCGTGTAAAGTTTTTCTCTAAGACCTATCCGTTAGCCAAGGTATATCCGTTACAGACAGACGGACAGACGACGACGGACGACAACCAAGCCAATAGCTCAATCCTTAAGCCTACTCAAGTATGGTCGGCTAAAAATCGCTTTCGCTGTAAAAAAAAATTCCCACCTGATTAATAAAACGTAAATCGCATTTGTGACAATAATTTCGTGCAGTACTTTCAGCTGAAGTACAAGCCAAAAAACAATACTGGGACCTGCATGAAAATTGCTGTGTTGCTTCACATTGAGAATTCGATCTCTGCATATCAGTAGCCTAAGTGACTGACTATTGTGAACGATGTGCCTCTGTCTGTCTGTCTGTCTGCCTGTCTGCTGGTCTATCTGTGTTGTTTTATTAGTGTTCTCTGCATACGTGCGAATAAAGAGTTATATTTTATTTTGCTTGACAGTGGCTAGTAAATCGGCCAAACAACTGGCAAAGTCACGGGCATAAACTGGATGTATTTGCTCTTATGGCGCACAATCTAGGCTTATGTGAATGCATATATTACCTGTGTGGAAGAAAAACCGCCATCGCCATTTCTCTGTGAGCTCAGCCAGCGAACTATCGGCAGCGCACTGGTGAGCTGTGATTGGTCGAGACCGTGCAGCGTTGCTAGGAGAACGTACGACGTCATCTCCACGTCAGCTGCCGCTGCAGTCGTGACGTCATCGACATCACGTGACGACCAATGGGTCATTCCGCCTGAAACGTATTCCAAACTTCAATAATAAATCGACATCAAATCAGAAAAAAATATATCCGCCTAGTGCAGACATATGTGCGGCCGTCCGTATAAAGATTTACCTTTGCTCAAACTCAGACTTTTGGTCTTTTTAAGTTGAACTAAAATTGCCCTAAAACGTTCACATCAATATTGGTAGTTGGCGCCATTGAGAGCATGAATTCACCCGGATGCCAGCCTAGACAACAAACGCAAAAATTAATGCACATGGCGCGTTTCTCCCGAGTCCGTGTTGCATAACCGGATCTATGGGTAGTAATGATACCTGACAGTGCGTCATTTATTCAACACATTCATCAAAAAATGTGGCTTTATGGTTACCGGATGCATTTGATGAGCCAACGGTAAAAGTGGTAATTAATTGAATGACAGCACAGATGGAGCTCTAACCGTACATTAAATGCTCCATCGGTCATCACACAAGTACCTTACTTAATAAAGATCGTACTTAATAAAGCAATAAACCGAGAAAAAACAATGCAGCCCCAGATCGTTACAATTAAACAGCCTACGCCAGAGCAGGGGAAGCCCCCACAGTCCACTCACTTTAACCGCTGCGCCGACTGCGTCCGCCTTGACAACAGTAGCCTAAGCAGAGAACTAACGCCATCCAACTCGCAGAAAGCTTATAAAGGAAGTGCATTTTACTTTGGTAGCCATACGCTTCACAACACCCAGGCAGCATGTCTAAGACATTGTACAGTCCAGCATTTCTGGTGATCATGATCGGTGTGTTGATAATGATGATGTCTTCAGAGATGTGTGCTCAACCAACGGTCGATGACAAGGAACATTGTCAGTCGACTGCGTGGGAAGAAGCCGTGAACCAGATCACGGCAGAGATAAAGATATCTTGCCGAGCCACATGTAATACGACAAAAAAAAAGCTGTGACCACAACAGATGTTCAGCAGATCAAGGGAGACTTGAGAGAAGTTAAGAACCTTCTATCGGGTTCTCTTGCTCCTGGATCACACCAACAGCCTGTCGGTGCCACGTTGGACGAAATTGTAGTCACAAGAGACGTGCAACAGATGAAAGAAGACTTGAGAGAAGTAAAGAACCTCCTAGGTTCGCTTGGATCGCGCCAGCAACCTGTCGCTGCCGCCTCAAGTTTGTGTGAGTACTAAATTCGTTCGCTTCTGGCATTTGTAGACATTGCAGCACAAACACGCATGCATTTCTGATTGCGTCAAATGCCAATCAAGACTAAAAAATCAACTGCTACAAGAAACAATGAATTAATTTCTTCGTCTTCCTTTGAATAGTAGTACTTCTCCCTTCAACTAATGCTACGGGTAACATGAAAAAAACCTTAAAAATAATTTTGGGGAAAGGTTTGGTGCAGCACAACAGAAATGCGATTAGATGCTGATGGTTTGTATATTGTGGCACGGATTTTAACAAGGCCAGCTGGGCACGAAAATTTTTTCGAGGCTGAGACCGAAGCCACAATGTATGAGGCCGAAGCCAGAGGCGTTAGAGAACAATAATTCATCGAGTATAAATCATGAACACCAAGACGTAGATTTGTCTTAACTTCTTAAGTTCAAACTTCAAAGTCATAGCAGTCATTGCAGTTCAGAAACACATCTATCGGTCGTCAGCTTACTAATACATACGTCACAGTTTTGAGTAAGCAAGCAATACATAACAGAAAATGAGTGTCAATGGCTAAATTGTAAATATTAAGTTGTTACATTAATATCATGTACATTGTAAGCTGTAAATTTTCGAGGCCACGAGGCCAATTTCTATCAGGCCGAAGCCAGACGCTATGAGGTCTAGCCGAGGCTGAGGACAGATACTACGAGACCGAGGCCAAAACCAAATAATTTGGCCTCGGGGCGACACCGGCCTCGAGGTCTTAACATCTCTAGATTGTGGATCACCTAACATTGCTTACCATTGGAGACAGGACGTAAGCCCAGACTTGGTTGTGATACTGATTGCACCATTCTCGGCGAAGGTTTGAGAGATCTGATTGATCGTTTCTGGCTGTTGCTTGTTTTGCAGCCCACTGTATTCCGAGGCTAGTCCAGCAAAAAGTCGACGGATCCGACTTCTTCAACCGTTCGTGGGCGGAGTTTAAAGTCGGATTCAACGATTCGAAAGGCAACTACTGGATCGGCAACGACCTGGTTCATCAGCTGACAAAGAGCGGCCACTACAAGCTCAGGTTTGACCTACAGAGCGCACGCAATCTCATGTGGAAATATGCCGAGTACAGTTCGTTCATGGTATACAACGAAGCAACCAACTACCAGATGCATGTTTCTAGGTACTCAGGTAACGCAGGAGAACACGGATTTTCGCACGTAGATGGGATGATGTTCAGCACGTACGACCGTGACAACGACCGGTGGAGCGGTAACTGCGCAGAGTACAACGGCGGTGGATTCTGGTACAAGGATTGCTCGCTGGCGGGTGTGAACGGTGTTCGCGACCGTGGGAATGATTTCGGATGGCAGGGGTACACCAGTGTTGGTGCTACTCGGCTGCAAACATCGCGCATGTGGCTGACGTGCTAGATCAGTCACTTCTGAGCTTATGGTGACTGCAACTGGCCACCCGCAACTTGCTTACTTACTGACTAACAACTAGCGACACTATATTGTGTAGACTTCAGTGCTATAATGCGATTTGCTTGAAACGCTAATGTGGAAACATTATACATTTATTCTCTTGTACACAGACAGTATAGGTCGTATTTAATACGACATCTTTACAGTTTAAACATTGGCAACGAGTGTAACAACAGTGTGTAAACTGGCTCTACACTGTGTTTCACAAAAAGTCGTATTTTTCCTTTTATAATATCTTTGTCAGGTGTCAACCGATTTCGGTAATTTTAGGCAAAAACATATATTGCACAATGTCTCAACAAAAACAAGCAAAATTGTTTTGTCAGATCTTCGCCAAATTTGAATATTGCTGGCACAAAGACGGCCATGACGATAAGGTACAATTACTGTCCACTTCACCTAATTTGTGTCAGCGCACTACGGTGTGACACAGATGTTCCAAATTGTTGCACAACGCCGAGTTGTTGTCTAAAGCAAACGTTCTGACGACTTGATTAAGCGCACAATGAACTAAAACGCGTTTCTTCAGCACAATTATAAGTTTGTATAACATTTCGCTTCCAAATTATAGGAAAGTATGCTCAAAGTGTGCCCCCGCGTACACGGACACGATGGCTTAAACGCGACGCCACCGGCTGATAGATGTTCAAACTGCGCCCACTCGTCGATGATGATGAAAAGGTAACAAATGCTGTTATGAACCATTTCACTGACGCAAAAGTTTTCATTTTTATGTCGACGAATTTTTGCTTGTTGTCGACTGCAAACAACGAAAATTATAACGTTTTTCATAGTCGAGTCGATTCTATATGACCGAATCTGGACTCGGTCGCTAAGCATAAACACAAGTACATTGACGATCATATAAAGACTAGGGATGACGTTTTGGCAGAAGTGATAGGAAAAAGTGCAACTGCCCTCACCTCTAATTTTAGCCTGTCGGAAATTTTTTTTCCGTGTGATTTTTTCTTTTAAAGTACAAATTTAGAAAAATTCAAGAACAAAAATGAAATTCTGACCACCCACTGTAAGAAATAAGCAGCTGTCTGTCAAACAATTGCACACGCATTTTGGTTTAGTTTTATACCCCGTTTAAACGATGAAGCTTACTCGAGCCAGCTCGTCATGGCAGCTGCATGAATGCTTGCAATATCAAACATGTTTGATAACTCAAACACGCTCAGGCTGCGTGCTTCGACACTAGACAGATTCATCAAGCACTTATCAAGCCAGATAGATGAATGCATGATAAGTGCTTGGTGACCGCTCGACGAACTGTGCCATTGCAATTTGTATATGAAGCAGCTTGATAAGTGCATGTCGAGAGCTTAACAAGTGGCTATCGAACCAGCTTGCATAGGCGTAGCCACGGGGTGCGCTCCTTCCCTCAGACCTCAGGAAATATGCAAAATTTGTGCAGTAAAAATAACGTTTTCAGGGCTATTTCATGACCATAAAAGCGTTTAAAGCGCTCCCTAAACCCCTTAGCTAATGGATAAAGGGTTCGCTGCCCGCTCCTCAAAAATCTTACCATTACTCTCGGTCTTCGGCTTCGATTTTTGATCCTCCCAACTCCAATTTCTGTCTACGCCTATGCCAGTTCGTCGATCAAGCTTCGTGGTGTAAACAAGGTATTAGCTTTAGTTTGACATCTAGGCAACCCCTTAAATACACAGTAGCCGTCTGACCTTCGTCAATGGCCATGGCCCACAGTCGATTGCGAACGTTTCCTGTACGGGTCTGGTCCATGCCGTGGAGACTGTAGGCGTAGTAGATGAGTGACAGAGTATAGACGTCATTAGTGTCTTCATGCATCGCTATACAACTCATGGCCGTCATGACCGTCTCGTCCTGCCCACACGAATAAACACCGGCGGCTCGTTGGACTTGTAATCAAGAGGTCGCGGGTTCGAATCCCGGTGGGGTCGCTATCACATGGTTACGCTTATTGCTTGGACATGGGCGACTGTATATAACCAGTCACCAAAAAGGTCCACTCAACCTTCCATCATTCCGCGGTAGGTAAATCGAGTACCGGCCCGACTGGCTAGCGGGCGGGGCGCGTTCACTTTCGTCGGGTGGCAGTTAACGCTGTATGAGCGCATATGGCAGGCGACGCTCTGTAGCTCTGCGATGGGTATGCACAAAGAGCTATACAGCAACTTTAACCTTTAACTTTTTCACAATAAATTAGACGTCGTTTCAGTGCCGACATATTATACAGCCGTCCGCCTCAAGCTGCATCACCCTGACCTTAGCGCTGATCTTGGACTTTTTGAACTGAAAGCCCAGCCCACGTTGGCGCCGTCTAACGGAGCAACTAAGCGATTGCAGAAAGACATTGAATAAAGTAAAGTTTCGCTGAGACTTTAGTCTAAAAGTAAACTTTAGTCTTAAACCAAAGCAAAACGTGAGATCGATCACCCAGTTTGTTACCTACCGTGTTGGATACGTTGGCTTCGAGCAGCGCTATGACAACGTAAGCGGTAAGACCGCCCTGTGAGTCGCCCCGCAGACCGCCCTTCATTGCTTTGTGTAGCACTCGTCCCACCTGTATGTAAACAGCATCGTTATCGTCAGTGCGATCGTGGCAAACGCCTCATCCCCAGACTGGAAAATTGGTCCGAATAAACCTAGATTGTACTTTTTTAAAACCTAAAACCCTCAAGTGTCCAATTTTAGTTTTTTTAAAAAAAAATTTAAATACTTTATTTCATATTTCATATTTTAATTGTGACGTTTAAGTGACGAGTCTACGACACGATTAGTTGTGTTTTCCTGGGTCGTAATTTTGTGTATGGTGTTTAATTTAATTAGACACTTAACCAGAAAAACCCTAAAAACCGGGAAAACTTTAAAACCTAAAAACCTAAAACCTGGATCTTTTATTTCAAAAACTCAGATTTTTTCCAGCCTTGCCCATTTGTAAAGTTTAGTCTGTCGGCAAATGTTTCCGTTAAAAACTTTCTTGCAAAATACACAATTTGTTCATGCAAATTATGTTCATGGAAAGCTTTTCGATTAACAGTCAAAACAAAACGACGGGAAAATGACAAACAAATATATCCATATTTTTCTAACAAAACGTTATGACTACAAAGTTTTTCGAAATGCAAGATGTCAAGTCAAAATGTCACATTTATTTCATTTCATTACACAATGAGCAAGCAATTTTGCGTTCGTTATTTATCACGAAACTGCACGACATCATTAAACACTGATAAATGCATCGTGTAAAAAGTTTTTTTTCCATTTTCTTGAAACATCACTGACAGCGAATAAGATATTTTCTGCTTTCGATAAGTGAACTTTTTGTAAGCATGTGTATTTCAACAAACGGGGATGCATTCAAACCCAATTAGACCTTATTCAGTAATAATGTATAAAGAGAAATAAAGAAGTAAGTAACGTCATAAAGTTTTGATATATTTCACAATACAGCTTACAGAGCCCCAAGCCACAGAATTTTGTAGACCATCAAGTAAACTTTTAAATGTCGCAACATGCCACAAAAAAACTTCACAGGCCAAAAAATGTCACGCTGTGCTGTACGACTTTTCAGGTTGGCTTTTCAGGGCCCCCGTTTTGTAGTAAGGGGCTCCTGTTCGGCCGGAGTTCGCCGAACATGCTGAACGTACTTGAATCCGCCTCTGGCAGGAATAATACTGAAACTGTAAGGAGTGTTCAATCGTTTTTGGTAGCCTATTTCTCCACCACGCGTTGTCTTGGGAGACAGATTAGTTAAGTTCGAACAAAGATTCGCTTTTTGTTCGATAGTTAGGGCGTTCATCTATTTGTGGTCATCTGACTGTTACTCTGATTGTTCTGCCGTCCGCCGTACGTTGTTATTTATTATGTTTATGTTTTTTCTATGTCTGTGGTACCATTATGTGGAGAATAAAGTTGAATATATAAAAGCGTATACCGGACGGAAGCATCCGTTATCGAGCTGTTGAGCCCTGATCCAGTCGATGCTTTGGCCGAGCTGAGACGGGTCGATGTAAATAAACGGGCGAGCTCGTGCGAAGGACCGTACGACGAACGCAGTCAACCACAGAGACCCGACCTCATCCGACCCACCCCACGCACTGTACGAACCGTCACTGTGACGATATCTCAGCTCACGCTGATAACCTGACCATAAATAACACCACCAATATAATAACAGGGGCGTCGTGATCGATAAGGTTCGGCCAGGGACCACTGCCCTACCCTCTACCCCGTAAAAAATTGCCTGTCAAAATCTTTTCGTCTCCGAAAATTTTCTATCAAAAATGCAAAACCGAGGCAGGAAATCCAGAGTTTAGGCAAGTTCAAAGGCAATGGACCAATTATTAACATTTGAGCACCCATGCTTGTCAGACATAGCCTATGTAGCTAGTGGAACTAGCACTAGTTCGTGTTACTTAGGCCACTTTGAAAATTTCGGATTTATTGATTCTGTCGGAGAATATTGCAACTTTTTGTCCCCGTTCTAACTTTTAACCCACGACGCCGCTGATCAATAGCAAGGATGTCGCCACGTCATGTGCCGACATGTATGCGGCCATCCGCCTAATACACTGCACCTATTTCAGCACATTAAACATTTCAGAAACATTTAAACCTACGTCATTCTGTGGGCTGTGGCAGTTTTTAATCTCTAATGATCTGTACAGTTTGTTGTGCAAAAAGTCGGCCGCTATCGACTAAACAGTTTCGGTCGTCGGCGCTTTTCTGTTGCGGGCCCGTCGACTTGGAATTCGCTGCCAGACAGTCTTCGTGACCAAGAACTGAGTTTCGACACTTTCAAACGTCAGCTAAAGACATACATTTTTGCGAAATATTGACGACAAAATGTATTAAGCGGATTAGAGATTTTTTGAGTATGCGCTATATAAATATTTACACTTCACTTTACTTACTTACTTACGCAACAAATCCAAGCGAGTGGAGTTAGGACGTCATACCGGTACGCATGAATCCGACGGCCTTGTCGCGCACTGAGCTGGTCAGCTGGTCCGTATTGCTGAGATATTCGAGCACGTAGATGTTGGGAGCAAACAGAATCATGTTCTGTTCGCCGCAACCGGTGGGTAACTTCAGCAGCTGGTCCAAGCCATTCAGAGCCGGGCCCATTACGTCACCTGTACACATACACACACACACACACACACCTGCGCTGCTGATACTGCTACCGGGCAAAAACTAAACTAAAACTAACGCTGCAAATTAAAACGTTTTAAAACCTTCAGATCGTGTCAAATGTAAATTTACACGTATATAGCGCATTATCATTAGAAACCTTTAATGCGCTGTACACACTAGTACCTTTTATACCTATCGTCTTCGAGTATCATTTTCGGCGAAATTGCTCAGACTATTTCCACACAGTTCTCCGTATGTTATCTGCCCGTCGTCTGTCTTATCTGACACATCCTGCTTAAACCGTTCGACCGCCTTGGATGCCATTTTTGGGGTTCACTGACGCACTGTGCTATACAAGGTCGCTGACCTCTGGGAAAAAGAAGGGATCTGAGGTAGAAGAAGCTGTACTAACGCGACCATAAAATAAGTTAAAGTAAGCAAAAAGCAGCACCGACCAATGACGTTGAGTTGAGCGCGAGCGGAGTCAACAATGACGTCATCGGGCAACGTCAGCGACAAATCACCGGCTGTGTTCGACGGGCTATCTGTTAATAGAAATACAGTATACGCCAAAATGAATGTTCAGTGACCGTATTTTGAGAGTTTATGTTGTAAACATTTTCATCGTTGCAAAGGGGCAAAAAGCATTTACCCACCCTAAATTTTTGCCTGTCGGAAAATTGCCGAAAAGTCTATTTCTTGTCGAGAAAACTTTTATTCAGAAATGCAAAACGTAGGTCTAAAAACAAGTTTTGGAGGAAATTTAAGAACAAAATTAACATTTTGAGCATCCATAATCTCGTGACTCTCGGAAAATTGCAACTTTGTCTCCGGCTTACTTTTTTTAAACTAAAAACGCCACAGGTTGAAACATGTTTCTTTCACGCACTGTGTTTTTTTCTGGAAAAATAAGGCAAAGATAAAGTTGCTGCGATTGGGGACCATGATCTTACCTTAACCTTTCTGTTATTCACGACAAAGCTGGTGAGCTTGTAATGTGTGGTTTTCCGTGTTCTATTTTCGCCTAAGATGCATCATATTTTTTGACGACACTTTGTCTCAGATTTAGCTGAGGAAGCTTATGATGTTTTCCCAAAGCGAATTCCTATCACTCTCCGTATCTCAACTCCACTAAAACTCTTTGGCATGTTGTTTTCAGCGTCCTGTTTCTGCCCTCCAGTCACTGAAGTTTAACCATTGCATCCAACTGATTAACGTAATAGCCCATATTTTTATAACCAAAGCCAATTCGCATTCAGTGCTGACAGTATTACAGTACAGTACTTAATTGAGTCATTTTACCTTCAAAGCAGTTTAGCTGTAAAACAGTGTTATCACAGGCTGTGCCGTAGCGCAGCACTATTGCAAGGGTGACCAGCAATTTCAATGGGAAAACCCAAAATTTGACCCCTCGTATTCCCCTAACCTCTTAAATTTTCCACACCGAAATCTAGCTGCACAGATGATAATGTCCGGCATATCTCCCGATGTGCAAAATTTAATGAAAATCCGTTTACGGGAGGCTTCTCCACAAATAGGTGAAATATAACGTCTGCGTGACTTTTTATATTTCTTCTTCCCTTCCCTTTTTTCTTGCCGTCCTCTACAGAAAAAACGACGGAACTGATTTTAACGCACGATGGCTCATATGACGCGGTTTCGCGCAAGGAAGTGCTTTTGGGAATTACAGAATTTAAGTTCAACATTTTAACCTATTTTTTCACAAAAATATGACAAATTACAATAGCGCCTATCCGCAAAATTAGACAATGGTTTGAACCGTTATAACTCCGGCTATGTATAAGATAGAGTCGTAATTTTCGGTCGTAGGGTATGGTTTTCGGGGTCGGCCAATTTAACGGTGTCATTTATATTTACCCCTGATCGGGACAAAATGGGCCATAACTCGGCCCCATTAAAAGATAATTACACGCTGTTTGCACCTACCCCCTATTTTCGGGCCCGGGCTGTGAGACGGTGTCATTTTAATTTCTCCCCTGCTGACCCCCGTTGTCACGGCAACAAATTTTGGGACAAAATTTACTATAACTCGGTCTGTGTAAGAAATATCTGCAAGATTTTTGCGTCTATAAAGGGGTTTTCGGGGATGGACCATCGAATGCTGCCAACCGAATTTTTCCCCGAGCGACCTTCGTTTTCATTGCAACGAAATTCGGCAGATAATGGGTTAGAACTCGGCTTACATAAAATATAGGCCTATATCGAAGATCTTTGTGTCGGATGGAGTGTTTTCGAGATCGGTTTATTTTAGTATGGACAATGCGCAATTATTCCAAAGCGCACATACGCAGCCCTGCAAAAATCATACGTTAAATATACGAAAAATCGTTATTATCTAGCAACAAAAACATTTCTACATTTTCTAACACTGCTATAATTAATTAATCAGACGTTAGATTTGTATGACATTTTAATCTTCTAATTCGAGAGCTGCTTAAAGCGAAATAGGACACCCGTTCGCTTTGAACGTTAATTGATAGAAAATCAACATAGAACTAAGCGAAGTAGCTCGTATTCCAAGATAAAAACAATTTTAAATTTACTTTACGCACAAAAAAAAATAAAAATACTGGCGAAAAGTAGAGTTTGAAGACAAAACAGACGGATTTCAAGTCGTTAAATTTAGCGAAAGTTGATAGTATTCATGACGACGCCAGCAGACAACGTGGATGCTAGTATTGGGTCAATTTAAATTATTATTGTGGTTTGTCAAAAATGTGACTTCCATCACAGTATTCGTAGTAGTCTAGTAGTATAGTAGTAAGGATAGGGGCAAAATAGTAATAGTGTAGGTGTAAGGTTATGGTAGCAATAGGGGTGATGTATGTTATGGTAGGGGTAGAGTATGGTAATGGCAAAGTAAGGGTTACTTATAGTCGAAGTAGAAATGGGAGTAGCAGTAGTTGTAGTAATAATTGTAGTGATTATTCTACTGTCTGATTTTATTTAGCTCCAAATTACTTCCAACGGCAATAAAACTGCACATATTTATGTTAAAAACTGCTCAGTTTATATACAGTGTAAGGGTGACATCGTGGTTGTAGATATGAAACAGCACAAATCACAATGTAAAAATTCAAACATCACCATTACACAATGTCAGAAGAACTTTGACTGTGTAATGGTCAAATGTAATGTAAATGTCACCCTTACACTTATATAAACTGAACAGTCTTTTTACATAAATCGCAGCGATGTCAGTCAAGCTGCAACTCACCAGACGAAGCACAGATGTATGCACTTTTCGTGTATTCCTCTTCTTTACCTTCACACTTCACGCGCAAAACATAATCAATGAATTTCTGCATGACACAATCATAAGCTTCCATTTCTTACTAATAGGTTAGGTGTGTAACGTAATAATTATACGTTAATCGTACCTATATAGCCTAAGAAAAGCGGACAGGTTGCTACGCTCACTGTCCGCTCTATCTTTGCCATAGTAATATCGGCCTGCGGCCTCCATTTTCGGCTCTTCGAGCCTCAATTCGGCCTGCGGCCACAATACACAGCGCTGCAGCGAAGCCGCTAGCTATACGTGTAATGATGCTGATGATGCGTCACCATGGTGACGACGTCTATATGACGTCATAGCCAATCGCAGTCCAAACTGAAACATCCCTATTTGAAAGAAATAGATATCTGTTAAAATATTGTGAAATTTGTATTTTGCGTGTCTATGCGTTTGAATTAACATGTGCAACGAACGAATTACAGTAGCGACGTTCAAATACTCTTTCAATAGTGATGATAGTTTATTTGGAGCACCGTGTTTACAGGGAGAAAAAAGCATTATACCTTGACCAGCAGTTGGCGCGTGACGACGTCACTAGCGGTTGCCATGGTAACCATTTTCACGCTGTTGTATTCGTCTGAATCAGGCGACGGCTTCGAAGTCGCCTGAAAGTAAACAAAAAAAAACAACAACGAAACAACGTTATTACTCGCCTGTGAGACAGACTCGATCTTAACGGTCGGTCAAAAAGGATACAAGACAGTAAAAGTAAAAAAAACACTCATTTTAAGCAAATTTATGAGCCAAATCGAGACGTTAAGCGACTATAATCTCCTTTGTTGGAAATTCATAACTGTCCGACGGAGTTTTGTTGAAAATTCGCAGTGTCTGTCGGAAAAATTGCAACTTCTTGTCCGCCTACGGTACCTTTCGTAACCCACGGCGCCGCTGCTTACCATGAAATAAGTTAGTAAGTAAAGATTTAAAGATTAACGGTGGGCATACCTCTTTATATCAAATCGAATATTCGTTTAATAAAAACAGACAACACGAAAAGCAACACAGTTAAAACAAAGCAATAATATATTGTGGTGACATAGTTAAAGAGTCTAGGCCTATTAACAATTTTTATAGAACATACCTGTGTTTCTGTAAAAATTTGCTTCGGATAATAACTTCTTTTGACTTGACCAGGTTAAGTTCATTAAGGCAGTTAAACTTCGCCCATGTTAACACGTGCTCCAGCTCGCTAGAAGCCAGAACAAGTGTGTGAATTTTTTTCTGGGATAATTAGGCTAGGTAGGCCCACGTGTCGTATGCAAGCTTTACTATAGCAATCTCCTTGTGTAGTGGCCGCAGATCTGTCGAACGCCGTAACCATGAATAAAGCTGGTTCTATAGAAGAACCTTGTGTAACGCTGGCGTTGATATTAGCGAAAGAGGAAATTGAACCTGAAAATTGCGTAGGCTTAGGCCTACAATGAGAGGGATCTTGAAAAAAATTGCAAATCCAGTTGTAAATTTCGTCAAGTAGGTTTAGATGTAATTTTGCAAGTTTGTCAAAGATACCCATTTCAGTGGTACGGAGCGTCACCTGCCGTATGGGATCAGGATCACACAGTGTTACCTGCCACCCGACACAGGTAAACGCAGCTCCCCCCTCTTGATCTCAACCAGATAGGCCGATACTCGATTTACTTACCCCAGAAAGATGGAAGGCTGAGTTTACTAGATCTATAGGCGGCTGGTTACATACCGAGATGGTTTACCTGCCCGCAGACAGTCACCCATCCAAGTACTAACCCGCCCCAGCGTAGAGTAGGCCTAACTTCATTGATCGGATACCACCTGTCAGCCACTACACCAATCCGCCACCAACAGTTGTAAGTAAGTAAGTAAGTAATTTTTATAGCGTACTAGCCATAAATAACCTCGAACTCGCCCGGTGTGCCACAGTAGAACTAAAAGAAACAAGTAATTTGAGCACAGCTCATGAGACGCGCGACAGCCTTAGCAGTTCCTATTCGCAGATTATCTTGATCTATCTCTATCCATTTCGTTGCAATTCACTGTTGAAAACTGTACCGCAGATACAAATTGCAAAAACACTAAAACCCCTATTTCTGCGGTTCAATGTCATTCAGGTCATCGATGTTCACATCAATAAAAAGCTTGTCACTGTTGCTTGTTGTAATAAGCAGCACGTCTATCCGCAACCGTTTTCACGCTACACGAGCCAATAGAGGTAAAATAACAATTTTTAGGAGGGGGAGGAGGTAGCCGTCTTTGACGCCCGCCTGTGCCGGCTTCTGCCTATTGAACCTAGGGGTTCGGGACTTGGATTGCTGAAATCTACGTTTAATGCTGAACATTTCATATGCAGGTTGTCTTGGTCTATCTCCAGCCATTTCGTGGCAATTCAGTGTTGAAATGTGCGTTGCATCCAAAAATTGCAAAAAAAATTACTAAAACCCCTTTTTGGGGGTGCAGGATCGTTCAAGGTCATCGATGTTGATAAATCTAAAAAGCCTGTCACCAGTGCTTGTTATGATAAGCAGTATGTCTCTACCTATCTGCAACCGTTTTCACACTATACGAGCCAATAACGGAAAATAACGTCTTTTTAGGGGGAAGGCTACCCCTCTTTGACGCCTTCGTTTGAGGGGAATCCCGCATCCAGGAGCACGAAATTATGTCAGGAAAAACTAGAGACCTTAAGGCAGACCACGGCGAAGATTTCGTGATCTTAGCTTGCACTGTTTTGATACAGCTCACGAGTGTGACAGACAGACAGACGGACAGACGCCTATAGACGATGGCCAAGACGCGCGAAGCATTCTGCTGTCACGCGTAAAAACGTGCAAGATGGCGTCTAATGGTATGGGACAGAGAGAGTAGGCCTATGCTGTCAACTCTTATAAGTAAGTAAGTAAGAACGGTACCTGTACGGTGAAGTTGACATGACCAAGCTGGCGTGCGACGAGGTAGAACGAATGTGTCGCGCTGGTCCGTGCACAGACAGTCAGTCGAGCTATGTTCGACGATACGGAGGACCTCTCACGTCGGCCTCGGCCTCGTGAAGTCCTCCCCCCGTCCTCGTTGTTTGTATTCACCAATAGCTCGAAGGCGTCGCTCCTCTCTACCTCCAGTTTCACCTAAAAGCAGCAAGCAACAAAAATTCGGAGGGGACTCGATATCCCTGAGCGCTGGGCATCCCCTGGGATTTGTGTTTTTGTTATAAATTCGTGTTTTCGATCGAGCATTTGAAAAAAAGTCAATTTTCGGACAATAAGACATTGCGGAGGACGTACATGTAAGCACCTTATCTAATCCGTAGTTCACAGATCCCTATTTTTCTCTAACAATTTCGCAGCAACAGAATAAACCACGTCCTCTAGAAAAGCGCGGAAACCACTTTTCAGATCTTGCAGTGGGCGAATATCTGCTGATTTCAGTATTTTTGGTTTTGGGATTGAAACGCAAAAGAGTTTAGAGTACACGCTGGGCCACCACACCTGATATCCATTGCCGCGCTACCTTGTAAAAATTTGAATGCTCAGCCATACAGCTTTTCATTTGTTCAGACGCAAAGCACGCAACAAATTAGATTTAGCACACCACAGATGATTGAGATGATTGTCTTGTGTTTGGCCTTGAAAAAAATTTACAGAAAATTCCTTTTTTTTAAATCGTGCAAGTTTTACTTCTTTTTTTATCTTTAAGTTTGTAAACCCCTGGTTGCTCTGTATAAGTGAATTTTATTTTTCTACTGACTGACTAGCTGATTAGCTGACTAGTTAGCTGGCTGATTGATCGAGCTATCGATTGGTACAGACCTGAAGGCATCCGATGCTGAGGTAATTGAAGACGGAGACTGGGATTGCGACACGTTCCGCGCGGACGAGCGAATACGGCAGAGTGAATGACACGAAGAACGGTTGAAACGCCGTGACCTTGAACCTCTCAGCCACGCCCACTCCCGACCTTGAACTTACACAGAAACCGCTGCCGACCCAGTCCGTGATCGTGTGCGGAATCGTTACCCGGATGTTCTTCTCCGTCTCGCCGCTGTCATCAGCGTAATGGCCAGTTCACACCCACGACGCGATTCAACTCAACTCCACAAGTTCTCAGGCTTTTCTCTCACGTGTAAACTTTAACAGTTACTTGCAGTATATTTTAATAGTTTAATAGTTTTTAGTTACTTGTACTTTAAATTTTATTTCTTTACTTGTTTTCAGTTTTCAGTACCATTCACATTATCGCTCACCTCACCACGCTAACACACTGTTCATCATTCATCATGCATCTGCTCGCTTGTCTCATCACTTTTCTCATCATAACGTCATTGTCACATCATCAGGGTACGTTGTCATCTTCATCTGCCTTCGTTTCTCACCTTTCCTTGTATCTTACAGTCTTACTGCCTGTCAACAATACTCACACTTAACCCGTACCTCTTTTTCTTTCTATCTAATCTTATCTCGCTCACGTATCCAGTGCTGTCGTAATCCTCTTTTTATCTTTGCCTTTATTTATTCTTCTCTCTGGCGACATTAAATCTAATCCTGGGCCTACTACATATAACTTCACTGTCTGTACTCTTAATATTCGCTCTATCCTACACCCACTTCATTCTGTCGCTGTCTCTGACGGACCTAATTGACTGTCACCATCCTGATCTTGTCTGTCTCACTGAAACCTGGATCAAACCTTCTACAACCATAACTGAACTTTCCCATTGTACTCCACCTAACTATACCTTAGTAAACTTTCCTCGGTCATCATCTGGCAATACTTTAGCTATCGGCAGTGGCACTGGCTACCTTATCCGGGAACCTTTCACACAGCTACCTACTGCTCACTCGCAGTTCTCTTCCTTTGAACACGGCTTTGTAGACGTTGAATATATAAACGCGACCTTGTTGTTATTCGACGTGTTGACTAAATCCATAATTGCTACTTTTTGTTCCATATTCTTCATATCCATTGAATCATTCCTGTCACCGTCAACTTTTGTAGCCTAAATCTTATACAACCTACCGCCACTTTTACATCGATCATTAAACGTTTCGTTCGAAAATAGACAAAAACGTAGAAAAAAAATACAAAGAAAAATGTAGTAACCACAGGCCAATGTCCCAACTCACACTGACCTCATTTTCTCGAGCCTCCAGAGCCAGGTTTCAGGAAAGAAGGTACGATGGTCAGGCTTCTGTCGACTTCCATTATCATCAAAATCGTCATCGACGTCAATAGCCCCCTTTAGCCGCCGTCTGCTCGATTCAAGGTGTCCAGACTCTATTTCTGCCGACATCGGTATCGGCAAACCTAAACACACACAACCGTTTCACATCATTAAACAACAAGAAGCCCAGCTGTCGCTAACTAAGACCGATGTCCGAAGGCCAGCAAATGTGAATTGGGGGTCAGTTCAGTACCCCTGTTTGGAGAGGAGGAGAGCGTCAGCAATAGAGACATTAGTTAGGGCAAGTCTGTGTCTGTGGTCTGTTAATAGTGACCATTGCGCTGACAGAGTTTCGCCGCAATACGCCATGCACATTTTGGGGGTCGAGACCCAGTTTTTTGAGAGAACAGGTGTCCGTAGAGGGGGTCGTCGATGGTAATATCGGATAGGGCATTTTCATAAGTTTCTATAGGCTGTCAATAGTAACATGCCGTTAACTGAAGCGGTTTGGCCACAATTCGCAATGCAAGTAGGCTATTTGGGACACAGTCAGTCACCTCGTTTGGGGAAATAGCGGAGTAGCAGGTGGTCCGAGTTGGTACAACAAGGTCACCGTCGGCAAACGCTATGAACTTGTTCAGACAGATTTAAGGCAGGACGTACCGTTTAGCCACAATACATACGTTACAGACAGACGACAGACGTTAGTGGGCCTACGGTCAGCCCAAAACTGGAAGCGACCCGACATCTCAAACCTCCGCCAACAACAGTGCTGCCATCTTCTGACCAAAACAACGGATCTAGCAATAACTAATAAGTCCACTTTTGCAAAAAAAAGTTAACAGGTCAAAAATTCTTAGATCCGCGGATCCGAATTCAGGAACCACGATCCCATAATCTGAGCGACCACCCTCCAGCCCTGCGTAAAATTTCATAGCAACCCGTTCAAAATTTGCTGAGATAAACGGTACTGACGTTTATGTTCTATCTCAGCCTTAGGGCTAATGGCGAAAAGTCCTGCATAATGACACACAACCCGCATAGAACAAGATAATGTTCATACGAACACGGTGTCTGTCCAATGCATTTCGATAGTTTATAGTATATGTTTGTATAAATATAATCAGTGAGCTGCTTAGACTGGTAGAAAAAAAATCAAACAGTTTAATTTCAAATTGTACAGCAGCAATGATCCTTTCATCCTTCTGTATTATTTTAACTAAACAATAAACACCGTCAGTCACGAGACCATTCGATTCATCACCAGCGCTTTACTATTTAAATGGTCCATCGTCACCATGCGTCTATCTTGCACCGTTATGGAGATATGGCATCTCAAAGATAATGGGGTCACGACCTTGACCTTTTGGGGTCACGTGACGTCATCGGTCACGTGACCATACGACTCGCGGTGGGTGACATCCTAACCTATTGTATATGAAGTTATGGAGGCGTACCTGCAGCCACACCAGTCTGTCCGGGCATTCCTCTGGCTAAAAAGTAGCGTCGCATGCGACGACAAGGTCTTGTTATCAGATCCAGATCCGTCAGCGTCACCATCCCAGCATTCTGCAGTGCCACAATGAAATAACTACACTGTCAAGTGAATAAGTAAGTAAGGTTTAACGTCCCACTCGACACAGTATAAGTGATTTCGGAGACGGTACTGCAAACAATCACTTGCACTGGCACGGACAACAAAAATTAACAGCAAAAATGAATTAAACCAACACAAAAAAACATAACATACAATAATGTACTACCTACATATACAATACGTGTACACAAACATATTTATTAACCAACAAAAACGCACACATACACATAAGCCTAATCTAACTATACCGATACCTTAGCAAAACTTTGTTCAGTCGCAATTTACTCCATCCGGCCAGGAAACTGGGTGGGTTTTTTGTACACCCCCGAACTCACACGGGGCAACAAACCTCGCGCAAGGCTGGATAACCTGTCCGCGGTAGCCGCCGTGGTATGCTTAGGCTGTTGGCGAGTTGTGTCTATAAAAAACGTGCCACTTTTATATTTTGAATAACTCTGTAAAACATTGGCCGATTTCGATAGTTTTTGGCGAACAGCATCATGATAAAACATGACACAAATGACTGTAGACTGTAGTTTAGTCCACATTACCTTAATACTGTTGTTACACTACCTTGTGAAATTCAAAAGTCATGGTTTGGCCGTTTACACAATGAATTCACACTGGTTAGCGCATGTGACGACTAGAAAATGATTAACTGAATAGCAATAAACACGAGTAACAGTTATTATCTCTCAGAAAGTCAGCTTCATGTCAGCACTTAAAATGCCCTCTTCCAGCACGAACGCAAGCGGTGACGATGACGCGACTCGCCAACAACACGTTAAATAAGACACGACCAAGAGGGTTTCACTCGCTGTTGATATGCGTCATTTTAGTTCGTCGACGTAGGATCTGAAAATGAATATGATAAATGTTAAATATGTAACATATTTTTAATGATTTTTGATGATTTTTTGGTCTTAGTGATTTTTAGCCGATGCACGCGCTCCCCAGTATGAATTCATTGTTGTAGGCTAAACGGCTAAACTACGACTTCTGCACTCCACAAGGTAGTGTAGCGACAGTATTACGGTGAGGTGGGTTGAACTACAATCGTTTACGTTACGTTTCTTCATGATGCTGTGTGCCAAAAATTATCAAAATCGGTTAATGTTGCATGAAGTTCATCAAAAAATAAAAGTGGCACGTTTTTTATTGCGACACGGTGTAGCATTGGCATAAGCGTCGACGAAAGCATGATGCTATTCGCAGCATGGTCCTATCTGGCAATGGTAAAGTACGGTATCCAAAAATCCGGCCCTGTGACCTTGATCTTTAACCTATAAGTTTTAAATTAAACAGATTTCCTGCGGTTTTCGAAGTGCATTATGACTGTTCGTGCAAAAGTCGGCATCCTCTTACTTGCTCCGAAGGAAAAACCGCTGCGCAGATAAGCAACCAGAAGACGACAGCCAACAGTGGGGCAAGTATCCAAACTTAGCAGCCAAGAAAAACTGACTAGAACAGAAAAGTCTTCAGGTGTCGCACAAATTATCGCTTTAGTCCTGGAAATTTCTCGTGTGGTTCCATTTGCAGTCTGGTGAAAAGTAGGGGATTATTTTTTTCAAATTTTCCTTACAAGACATGAATAATATTACACAACAGCTCATAAAAACAAAGTGGCACACTGAATAGTAGCCATGAAAACAAAAGTAAAAATACTGCAGCATAACAGACTAGACGCAACAACATTGTTTCATACCCTGTTTACACGATCGAGCAAACATCGAGCTGGCTCGTCCAGCTAACATACAACCAGCTCGTCGAGCCAGCTTGATCGTGTAAGCGAGGTATCGGGCAGCAAAACTTTGACAACAACTGCACTAATAATTGTGCAGTTGTTGTCAAAGTTTTGATTTTCAACTGCTTCGTCGACTTCAAGAAGGCATTTGACAGCATAGATCAGACGGTGACCTGGGCTGTGCTAGAGTCATATGGAGTGGACCACCAGTTAGTCC
>Ga0209671_1000851_pt1 | contig 22909 bp, 14 predicted proteins | sample WorMetHERISLAND2_2_FD_187401 | JGI IMG/M metagenome (GOLD analysis project Ga0209671, IMG submission 187401) | Marine gutless worms symbiont microbial communities from Max Planck institute for Marine Microbiology, Germany - Olavius geniculatus... | ecosystem: Host-associated > Annelida >... | reverse complement strand
GAATTCTAGTCTATAATATGGCCTACAGTTAGCTTTGGGTAAATTTAGGATCATATTGGCCAATTTTAGGAAACAAGGCAAATTTGGGAATTTGGGTAAAATTTGGGATTTGGGCAATCTTTTTATGATTTCCTTATGATTTTTCCTTATGATTTTTTTGTGATTTTTTTGTCCTGATTTTTTCTTATGATTTTTGCTTATGATTTCCTTATGGTTTTTTCCTTATGGTTTTTTGCTTATGGCATTGGGAATTTGGGCGAATTTGGAAGTAAGAACGCAAACCCGAAACCCGCGGGTTTTAGGTTTAGCAGAACGTCTAGGTTTTTCCAGACCCTGGGTTTTTCAAAACCCGGGTTTCAATTCCTAGTCTTGATGATTGATCCGCTTCGCGCACATTATCAGTTCAGTTCATCAAGCCGAATTTCGCTGCGAGTTATTCCTACTTCCGTCAATTCCCCATATGTTATGCAGTGTTTCGAGAATTGACGTTTTGTATAATCTATGCTGTCGCCATCTTGTTTTTAGGACGTGATTTTGTAGTTGTATACACTTTGTTGTATATGTAGTAATTTTCTTATTCGTTAATTCGTTTTTGAAAATTCACGCTTTTATCAGCAGCAATGGCTGAAAACAAAGACGAGCTAGTTCAAAGGGCGAAATTAGCGGAGCAGGCCGAGCGTTACGATGACATGGCTTCCGCAATGAAGAAGGTGACGGAAAGCGGAGAGGAGTTGAGTAACGAGGAACGAAATCTTCTGTCCGTGGCCTACAAAAATGTCGTTGGCGCTCGACGGTCATCGTGGCGGGTTATCTCCAGCATCGAGCAGAAGACAGAGGGCAGTGAACGGAAGCAGGCGATGGCGAAAGAATACCGCGAGAAAGTTGAAACCGAACTTGGGGATATATGTGACGACGTCTTGGTGAGTTATGAGTGTGGCCTGTGGCACATGTTTGCCAAAATACAACACAATAGTACAATACTAGCGTACAGCTACTATAGTATAGTCCCAAACTGCAACTCAAAATTTATGAAAAAAATTCATCAAAATTTACCAGTGAACAGCGTCGTCGTAGGGGTGTCGGTAAAATGCGCCTGCGTCTAGTGCATCTGGGCCGACGGGTATTTTGCGTCTAAATAGTGCGTCTGAGAGCGGCAGCAAAAATGTGTCTAGATGGGTACAATGCGTGAACACAGTTTGCATCTTGCCAAGCCTACAACAATGATTATATTTACCGTGCGCACGCATGGTCCGTATGCAGTCACAAAGGGGTAGCACTAATTGCTGAATCATCTGAATCGGCCTGAATCGGCGGCAATGGATGTAACTGAATAAGCGATAGGTTTAAGTAATAAATCTAAGGTCAGTGCTAGCGGTAGATCAGTGATCTCGAACTAGAGAGCAGAAAATTACTAGCGGTAAATTGCCACTTTATCTAATTACATTTATCTCTTTTTAACGTAAGAATGCAGCCACATTTCTTCACCGCATTGCTAAGACTGGTTGGAACTGCAATGTATTCAATTACCAGGCATTAAATAAAATTTATTCAAAAACACTTCAGTTCTAAGTCCGTGTTACAAAAACAGCTTTGGATTGAGATGGACTCTTATATAATACTGAATAAGCCTGATTTAACTACCTGACAGTGTCATGGCATGGTTTATAGACCTTCTATGTCTACCAGGCATATAAGTTCTACCATCGTCCCAATAATGTATCTACCCGATCTACCTCTAGCAATTTTCCAGTGCTAACAGCAAGATCGCTGATCTACCGCTAGAATTATTGTAAATCTAAAAATGAATAAGCGAATCAGCGTGAGTCGGTGCCGATGGATTTAACTGAATAAGCGATAGTTTTAAGTAATAAATCTAAACTTTAAACCTAAACCATAAAAACAAACCAAAATCTGAACCAGCAGTGGGCCAATTCAGTAATTACTGTTAATCCATCGGCGTCATGAATGCAGCAGTGGGCCGATTCAGCAATTAGTGCTACCGGTCACAAAGTGCTAATTACCATGCGCAAATCACACACTATCAGATGGCATACTTTTAATCAACTTATTTGCAGCACTAGGCACAGTAAGTACTGTAGTACAATAAGTGGCCTATAAGTGATTTCGTAAACAAGTGACACCATTTTCAAAAGTAGGTCAAGTAATGTAAACAAAGCAAGGAGCGTGGCAGGTACACGTTATTGCTATGTATTTACGCAGGTTTTGGGCAGTTAATGTTTGTATACGAAGTTGAAGGAAGTTGTATATATTTATGTATGTATGAAAGCAACACATGTAGTTGAAAATAGTTCTAATGAGACTCTACAGAAAACGGTAATTAGCATGCAATAACGTCTACCTGCCAAATGGCACGATATCGAGGATCAGGCGGTAGGCCTATCAATGAATGATCTAGATTTGGTTCTATGTGACAGACCTGTCACTCAGAGGATCTACTACCAAACAGAAACTCAAGATACAGGTGGTGCCTCTGAGTACTATTGCTTAGGCGTTGTTCCCTTTCATCCCATAACCATTGCTGAATGCTGATTTGCCAGATCGGTTTGTGTGCAGGTGGTTTGTTAGAAGCTCTGTGTGAATGTTAGTCAACCATCTATACCATATGTGATCAGTGTAAGGCCAAAGTTGAGGTCAGAGGCTGAGAGCAGTACTGGGTTCTTGGGGATGAGCAATGAAGTGTATTTTTTGGGCATGAAAGGCACAGGTATAAATGTTGTTTGTGTTTTTGCATGGACTAGCATTTATCACTGAAGTTAGGGCCAATTGCTCCCTATAACCTCACTGGCTATGACATGGGATGGTTTGCTTTGCTGAATATTTATGTCTAATGTCAGTTATTGTGTGTTGTGAACAGGGCCTCCTTGACAAGTATCTCATTGCAAAGGCCAGTGCTGCAGAAAGTAAAGTGTTCTATAAGAAAATGAAGGGAGATTATTACCGCTACAAGGCAGAAGTTGCAAAGTCTGCTGACAAAGCTGGTCAGTGTCTGCAGTTTTTTGGTGTTTGTTTGATTTTTTTTTGCTGTTTATTTGTGTGTACCAGTGCAAATGACTGTCCCAAAATGAAACATAATGTGTTGAGCAGGAGTTATACTCACTCACTGCATGCTGTTTTTACATATTATCAAAAGATTAGGTACAGTACTTTTTAAATTTTTAGTTAAAAACTTGCTGATGTTTCGACGTCAGCTGATGCCTTCATCAGAACTGAATGTTGACTCTTCTCCGTGAAGTGTAATTTTAATGAGAATGAAGCTGCATCATGGATAAGGAGCTAATCGTAGCTGTTCGACAGAAAGCAGTGCACAACCCTGTGTCATGGTTCATGCATACGTGTTTAGTGTTTAAACTTGCGAATCGCAATAGCCTCTGATCCGTCTGGTCCTGCGGTCAAAATTTGTGCCTACCACCTTCACCCGATCCTATTCTGTCGCATGGTTTTCTCTTGTTGCATGATCTGTGATGGCAGACTTGTTTTGTTGTTCCTCTGCTAACGTTTTGCTCTGTCTTGTAAATTTTGCAGTGTCTTCGGCCTCAGCTTTTTCTTGTGCTCTCCCGCTCGAACACTAGATTTCTGCCTGTTTCCCCGACATAAACTTTATCACAATTCTTGCATGGTATCTGGTAGATGCATTTACTGACTTCATCAAATTCGTTAAATTGCACTTTATCCTTTGGGTGCACTAGTTCATTGTGTATAGTTCTGAATGGTTTGCTAGCAACACTGCCCTGAATTTATTAAAGATTCTACCAACTTCCTCTGAGAGCCTTTTCACATAAGCATGAATCTGACTGCATGACAGATAGATCAAAGAGGCTATTGTGATTTGCAACTGTAAACACATATGCATGAACTGGGACACAAGGTTGTACTTTTTTCGAACAGCTACAGACAAGCTCCTTCATAATCCAGCTTATTTTTATTGAAATGACACTTCATGGAGAAGAATCGACATTCAGTTCATAGTATCTAATTTTTTGATAATAAGTGTACGTTTACTGTACAACCGAGTAGTTTATTCAAGACTGTTTTTTCGTGTAAAGGATAAACCACAGAACTTAGCTGTTTCTAGTTGTTACCAACGTACCAGTAATTCTTTGTTTCCATTAATATTCCTTTTTTGAATATCGTAATGGTGCAAGCTAAAATTTACCATTTGCAATGCATTTATGTTAGTTCCCACTTCCAGGTCTTCTTTGGACACCCCTTTCTTTTGCTTGTTTCCATCAGTTGTATGCCAGGTGTCTGTTTAAACACTTTGACCAAGATTGTAGTTAAAAATGATCTTTATGAATTACTGGCTTCGTACCAGTTCATCTATGTAGTCACATTTTATATAGTTCATGCATGCTTAGTTTGTCGTTACTGTGCTTCGGTCTGCGCAGTTTTCGAAAAATTTGTTTTTTAGAGCAAGGTAGCAATGTATGTGTTACCCATGGCATGGTGTGGTGTACTCTTTAATGACTGTTTTGGTGCTCATTTTGTGTGGAGTATGCCAATAAAAAATGTGAAAATTAATCAACATTTAGCAAAGATGTGAACAAAAGTTTGGAAGCATGTTTCTCGCTTGCTGTATATTATAATATTATGTTAATTGTTATATTCGAGTTGCGTAGCAAGTGACTGTGAATTATGATCGAATTCTATATACTGTGATTCTTGTACATTTTCTAGATGTGGTATCTCAGTCGCAGAATGCCTACCAGGATGCATTCGATATAGCAGAGAAAGAGATGGCATCGACACACCCAATCAGGCTTGGTCTTGCACTCAATTACTCCGTGTTCTTTTACGAGATCATCAATGCACCTGAACGTGCGTGCGAACTTGCCAAGAAGGTACTGTTTTCAATGTTGTTTAGGATGGTAAAAGTGTGGCACCACATTAATGTATTGTACAGGGTTCGCTAAAAACCAGACTGTTTTTTTGAGCATTGATAACATAGCAAAGGTTACTGGTAAATAGGGTTGTTAAACGAAGTTCGGATTTGCGAACTTTGAATTTTAAGTTCGATTTCGTATTCGTTTTTCCGCCCTTTGATATTCGAATCCAAGCATCACTAATTAGACGCACCTTGAAAGTGGAGCGCTGTTACTTCAGCGGTGCACTGTGTGAGGATTTCTTTGTTCTCTGCCCACCGTCAATTCAAGCACGCCTGCCGCGTGTTTGCTTACCCCTTCTTTCCCTTCCCCTCTCTGCATACTGCTGCAGCGTTCAATTAAATTACTCTTTCTTTTGCACTGCGCCCCTGGCGGGTGTTGTATACTGATGCAAGCTATCAAAGTGACAAAATCTTGGTGGCCCAGACACAGAGCAGACATCAGTCGACATCAATAGGGCGCGACATGGCTTGACATCCTGGCTTATTGCACTGTTGATAGACTGCTTCCTGGCGTGTGGCATGCGTGCTGTGACCTTTATCTCGCCCCACAGTGCAGACATCAAATGCAAATTGCTTAAGCTTCTCCACAAATGTATAAACGAAGTTCGAATTTAATCCAAATTTTAGCGGTTTAAATTCAAATTTGGAAAAAAACAAATTTAACATCCCTACTGGTACAAAAGTGTGTGGTAAATTCAGAATTTTGTGCTGGTATCTGTGTTATTATTTGTCCACCCGGAAGCGATAGCTTTCGGAGCGGACTTAAGTTTTACTGCAGATGTTTATTTATTCATTTTTTATTTCACCGCAAGATCTCCAAGATGCGTTGGCCAGTCGGCGTGAAATTCTGCACGGTGATCAGTACTAGGCTGAATTTTATAATGCCGGTCCAAAATTTTGGGGCCAACCCCCAAAAATGTTAGGGGTCAGAAACGTGCAAAATTTGGCCCGATTTCGGAAAACTTTGAAGTTTGGTGTTGAATATCTCTGAAAGGGATAAAGATATTTAAAATTGGCCAAGTATGTGATCTACCACGATTCCTCCCACGTTAGGCGAAACAAGATCGGTGAACTTTGGTCCAGTACCCTTGGAGATCTCGATGTGAAATTTTACCCACCTAAAGCGCCTTTTTCGGAAGACCATATTTCGGCCGACCATATTTCGGCCCCTACGGGGTGCTGCACCCCAAATTTATACATGTGCTAGAGAATGAACAAGTTTTGATAGCACACCCTCTACCGGGGATGTGGGTCTCCATTACAATTTTTTTCAAAGGGGGGTCCAAAATTGGCTTAAAATGTAGCATATTAGCCGCGAGAAATTTTGATCCAGGGGGAGTAGCTTCATGATACTTTGCCACGTGACGTGCTGCTAGATGGGGTGATAATGCGGGTACAACTTTTGCGGGCACCACCCCCTTAAAATTTGGGAGGGCAAAAAATGTTCAAAAATCGGTGCAATTTATGACAATTTTTGAGTTTGGCTGCAAATATCTCTGGAACGAATAGAGATATCGACCAGCAGTAAAAAGTGTTATCAATTACAATTACTCCCACGTTGAATAAAAAATTTGGTGAACTTTGGTCTACTGATGCCAGAGATTGCGTGGCTAATGTTTACCCACCCTCGGTCGATGATGCGCGTTTTGCATATATGTGCTAATTCATTTGAGTGCGGGCCATGTGATTTTGCTACAGGGGGAATTTCACCCCCTCCCTTAAATTTTCCCCCTGATCGGATTTTGGGCACCGGCCAGACTCATGTTGGGCTCTGCCCCAAATTTCTGTTTTTAATGTTGCTGGCATTATATATCATTCATTTCAGTTCGCTGACTATATTTTGTGTTTCTTATGGTGTCATCGTTTTCGTGCATAATTTCGAAATCAGCATTGATGTGAGTCAATAGCCATAAGTCGTAATAAAACCACCAAACTTTGGCATAAGTTGGCAGTCATATATGGCTTCATTTGATGATACAAAATGTATAGCAGTGTGAAATAAATTCAGCCTTGGTGTGTTCCTAATTGACATGCTGCGGTGACGCATTATTTGTCAGTTTATTGCAGATATACTATAGAAAGATATCTTGCAGTGCTACTGCTGATGCATGGTTGTACAGGCATTCGATGAGGCGATTGCTGAGTTGGATTCCGTGAATGAAGACTCATACAAAGACAGCACTCTGATCATGCAGCTATTGCGTGACAACCTCACGGTATTTATATAACTCATGGCTGCCATGTGTTAGTGTGCATGTATTTTGTATATTGGTAAATTTGCTACATGTAGCTTGATATTCTACATTTGAACAGCATTGAATTGGTTGCAGAAGAATGGGTTATTCATATATTTGGACTATTTTTTACACTAAGGAAGAATACAGTAACTTAAAATAATGAACTGGCAATTAGATACTGTTTTTCTTTTTATTTTTGTAGATAGTCCATCTGTTGTAATAGTTTTTTGTGCTTATTACCAAATTGAAAACTTTATTTCGCCATGGTGGCAGAAACACAAAACATGCATATAAAAGCAAACACACAGAGCACTAAACACAACACAAGCACACAATGAAAATATTAATAAAAAAGAAAGAGAGAAAAAAAGAAAATTAAAAAAACTACAAACTAATTGCAACGAAAAACCTTTAGATAACAATTCATCAGAAGCAAATGCCTCATACAGAAAATCCATCACAGAGTTACTCGATGACCGTAGTCCTCGCAAAAAGAAAAACAATTTTTTGAGCATCAATTTTTGTGGCTAGCGGTCGATAGTCCACGAAATTCAAAATGTCTTTTATACAGTCAACATCATTAGCACCAAACAGTTTCCAAAAATAGCATGCCAACTGTGAGATAATGAACTCAGATTTTTTCTGGACAAACATGCACTCTGAACTCCGTACAGTAAAATAGGTTTGCAATAACTATTAAATAAGTGTATCATTCACTGTTTCACACATAGCACCTTTTCACTTATGGAATATACCATTTACTGACTTGAAAAATTTTGACTGTGACTCCACAAAACTAAGCTTAAAATTGTTAGACTATATGTAGTTTTACTTTTACTATATTTTGGCGGTCCTGACAAATGCATCGTGCATTTTTATGCTGTATTAGGATGCTAACATATTGAAATGGTCCTGAGTTATATGGTCGTCATCCTGTTGGATGTGGTGGTTAAACTATGGACATGCAACCACATTAGTGAAAAGGCTACCATATCTCGGCCTTTGCTTTCCTAACAGCATGCATTACTGGTCTTGCCTGCTCATCTGTCTATCTTGTAAGTGCAAAACCAAAAAAAGAGTTAGAATAATCACAGTTGGTTCAAGTGTTTGCCATGGCAGGAAGAGTAACCTGTGTGCTGTGAGCAGGCAGGCTGGTGGTTATCGGTTGATGTTTTGTTTCACATTTTTATGCGCAACAGCAGCTACCGCTGTAGCGCGTCTTAGCCATTGCAATTCTGTCTGTCCGTCTGTCACACGGGTGGATCAGTCAGAAACGGTTCAAGCTAGAATCACCAAATCTTCACCATCAGCTGCCTGGAAGACTCTAGTTTCAGGAACCATAAAGCTTTTCCATAAATTTGAAGGAGTTAACTCCGAACGAATGCGCTAAATAAGAGGGGATAGGGAAAATTTGCAATTTCTAGTCGATACGGTGTTGGCAGAGCAAGACAGGTAACACCCTTTGGTGAGTACAAGTAAAACACTATATATTATTAACTGCCAGTCGTCTGGCGCCCTCTGGCGACTGATTTTGTTTTACTGGGCTTTCAAACATGCACTGTTGTTGCGCGTTCTCCTTTGCATTAGCTGGGCTTTTCTTGTTCACAACTGTATCAGTGTAAGCGTGGATGATTGCTTGCAGCTGTGGACGTCAGAAGGCAAAGACGATGATGCGGAAGCCGCGCCTGGCAACTAAGCCATCAAGCTGTTTGATTGATGTTCGGCCATCGTTGCCACTGTTGACGATTGATCTGGTTGGTCAGTGCTGAATTGTCAGCTGGACATTGGTGATTGCTACCTAATCAGTAGTTGCGTTGCTCGTCCGTCGTCCGCCGTTTCTTTATGTAGCTGGCGCTAGCTGTGGCTGTGTGCATGATTCCGTGGTTGTTGATAGCTGATTGATGACTGATGATTGCTGTCTGTGTGCTGTGTCTTATTGTGTCGGCTCACAGGTGACAGATGCTAGCTGTCGTCAGACCTGTGCATTGGCTGAAATTATTCAGTCTGACCCCTTTTGTCTCAGTTTATTTCACAGCCTGGCCCATTTGTTTTGAGCACATTCTGCTGATGTTGAATTACTTTGATTTTTGTTGCCATTTTTGAATATCCACAGCTGAACATTAACATATGAATCAAGCTACTATCATATGAAAACGACTGAATGGTCATTTATTCAGTTAAAATGTGCTTCTGTACACACTTTGCAATCTAAAAATTTTGATATCTCCGTGTATCTTTTATGACCCAACCTGGCCCAGTTGACAGGCCCATTTTGACTCTTGGTGATTTCCAGGCCTGGTGCAGTTGATGCACACATCTGCTAGCTGTGGTTACTTGCGCGTTATGATTTTCGTGATTTTGGACACTGTTTGGGGGATGTCAGTGTTTCACAGCAAAGGAAGTGTTGCACTTTGTGTAGTTATTGTCTGTGCAAGTTTGTGTGTGTGACTGTGGTAGTAAATGTTTTTCGCCATGCAAGTCAGGCAAAGATTGTAACTTTCCTTTTTTGTTTGTCATTGCATAAATTTTTGTGCTAAGTGTTAATCTGGGACCACACATGTTTCACGGGTGAATTGATATTAAGGCTAAGAGAGAAATTCTATAATATGCTGCGGTTTTGTTGATCAGCATAGTGCAGTTTAAACAAGAAACTCATATTGGGATATGTGGCAACATACGCCAGTAATGCACATTACGTTAACGAGTTTTCCAGATGAACCCAGGTTGCTAGTTTTCTGACAATTTTTGAAATAAAATTATTGGTGAGATGGCCCACCAACCAGCTGCATCAAAATACTGAAGAATGACAATGTTGCTGATTTTGGATAATGTGCCAGCAAAATAGTCAAGTTATGTTGATGGTTGTGTGGGCTGTGTTGCCATCTTGCTTCAAGGGAATGTATTTCATTTCACTCTTAGCAATGTTTACAAATCGGAGATGGCTTGCTATGGCCATGCTCGGATGGTGATATCATAACTCTGTTATGGCAGCACTTTGTATGGAGCAGATGCCGTCTGACCAACTGGCATTGTCGAATTACCGAAGAAAATAGGCTTTCGCTAAGTAACTTCATTTCCAGTGGACCGCACGCACACCCCTGTGAAGGTGAAAAAAAATTTTGTCAGTTTACGATTTGCAGCTAAATGAACTGAATCTGATTGAGCAGTTTTAAGTGCAGGTACGGTTTAATACTTTTGATGTACAGCTGCCTCCATTTCAGCATTATTAAACCGTAGTTTTTACAACTTTGTGTAAATTGTAATTCTGATGCTGATGTGTTGTTGAGTTGAATGTATCAGTGTTGCCATAGCTGAGTGGTTTGTGAAATTAACTATGATATGTGTCATTGCCTGTATTAATGTACTTAGCTACGTAGCAAAAGATATTGATGGCTACTTTGATTTGTTGCGCGTAAAGTACATTATTTGATAGGCTTGTGCATGTTGAACAGAATTTCAATTTTGATTGAACCGTTTTTGAAAAATTGAATTTTGAACTTATGGGATCGAAGTTAAAAATCTCAACTATGGTGGTCCAAAATTTGATTTGATGTAGATATTTGATCCATTTCCAGTCAGTTTACTTTGACCTAGAATGCGTACTACTACCTCAATGCGCTATATTGGCCATCAGTTGCAGTTGCATCTAGGCATTAATTTTGTGTTGAAAATGTGTTGATTTCTAACGGTGTTTCTAGAATTATAGTCTTGCTTGCTAACTATGCCACATCAAAATTTAGCGAATCTTGTTTTTTGACGTTTTGATGCTTTTTATGAAACAGATGTGTGTATATTAGTGTGTAAGTGTTGCTTCGAGGATACCTAGGAATAGAAGTGTATGGTGCAATGTGCGTTTTGTGCCGTTGTGTATATGTATCACTTGTCTCTAAAGTATCCACCGCCGTGCTGTCCAGTTCTCACCTTAGATGGTTTGACCTGGTTTGTGCCAATTAAATTTTATATCCTTGTCTAACAGACCAGCTGTACAGTTCGTTAAAATATTGGCAATGCATACAAAATCATTTATGGTTAGTTAACTTATTCATGCATTTATCCTAATTACTTAATTGGATTATTTAATACAAATGGATTTCATTTTTAAACAGTCAGTTGCCACATACTTTCACTCATGCAGTGTTGCATGAATAGGCTACCACAGCAATGACTGAAGCTGTCATTTCCTAAAGTGTTTGGCTGCTCGATTGATGTAAAGCAGTATGTTCTTCTATTTTATGTGCCGCCTTGTATGCTCTGTTTCAAACTACATTTTGGTATTAATATAGGTTAGGTCACAGTTTTTCAAGAAATGTAATGTATATTGGCATTGTAAAAATTTAAATGTGACAGTTTTGGTGTTGCATTGTAATTTGCTAAATTTGCTTATAAATTGCACAAAATTGTGACTTGTGGAAATCACGAGGTGTTGAATCACGGTGACTTCTGATTTTCTAGTAACAAATCTTTAAACCTTAGTGAACCTAGATGTGATATTTTATGTACTCTTTTGAATTCTGAAGGGATGTACTAAACTTGACTGACATGTTATAGTGGGCAGCAAATTGCAGCATGTTGAAGGTTAAGACAGAAATGGTTGTACTTATTTTGCCAGGGGCATCTTGTCATTAGCAAATTATTCTACTTAGAGTTGAACCATTGTTGCTGATGGTTGTCATGTTTGTATTTGTGTAACATTTTGATGAATGTTGTTTGTGGCTGCCGAGTTAATTGACATGTCATGATGGTCAATTATTACACAACATACACCTAGATTATCAACATTACACTGCAAATTACAACAGTAGGTTGGGTTAGATGTTGCATACATGAGGCTATTATTGAAGATTGTTTTTGAGTTCTGGTTGTTGACAACAGCTGCCTTGTCTTAGTCTTGTTTTTCTACACAACAATACACGATCTCAGTCTCTATCCAAAAGAAGTATAAACTCAGTCAAGTCAAGGTGAATTAAGTATCGACCTGCCTGATTGTGGTAAAACATTTACTTAAAATGGGTGGCAAATAACATTATGCATTTTTAGTCCTATCCCTCACTATAGACTTCTTTGAGTGTACAGTAAAGTTTAAAAATTTGTGACGTATGTGAAAATTGAACGATTATACTATTTTAACCCGGACACTTGCTTTATGTAAGCATGACTTTTGCCTAGTTGTTTCTGGGCTGCCGGCTTAGAGCAACAGATCTCGGTGTGCATCTACTATACAGCAGCAGGCTAGCATTCTTTCCGTCTGCTTGTAAGTACTTATGTGAACTAGTCACTTTAGACAAGTTTACAATTTATACTCACAGCTGGAGACAGAACAGTTCACAAACTGGATAAAAAAACTACGCAATTACAGTACTGTATTTGGACAGTTATAATCGGTAGGCCTAAATATGCAGTTGGTCAAAAAGTCTTATCAAATCAGCTATTTTCACAAAACGTGTCACTACTGTCACTTGTATTTTAGTTGACTTTATGGCAATTTTTTTCGCCTAAGTTTAACAATATTCTTTTTTCGTTTGCATTTAGCGAATCAGTGAGTTAATAGGTGCTGATGATGGAAACGTGATCACAGGCCGACAGTGTAGCGTGAGCTGTAAGCTGTCAGAAGCCGATTCGATGCTTTTTTTTGTAAATCGACACGTAAATTTTGATGTTAACTTTCAGCCAGAAAAAGTGTGCAAGATGTCAGCGCCGAGGGGTCATGGCAGGCTGGCCCGAGTTAAATACGCAACTGTAAGATGATAGGACAAGCCTCGTCTACGCGTTCTCTCAGCTTCGTCGCTCTGTGACGTTATTGCCGCCATTTCTTGTCGAATTCACATCATATTTCTGCATTGCTTGCGTTTTCCGCCTCGAAAATTTTTATTTCATATATCGTAAACCTTGATAAGACGCCCCTCGTCCATAGCACAGGGGCGACGTGGCAAGGCTCGTACAGAGTGACGTAACTGAACTGAACTGACATGGTTTAGTTTTTGACGAACTGACCAATAGCAAGCAGTAATGCATCACAGTAGGCGCCGTCTAACTGCGTCGGTATCTACGTGACTACGCGGACGTACGCGTCAACCAGACCAGTTCAGCTCAGTTCAGTTACGTCGCTTGTGCGCGCCTCAATACGGAAATATGCAGAAAGAAAATTAAAATAAAAGCCATCAGCAGATTATGTTGAGACCAGGCCGGGTTAGAATTAGGACTAGCTCTAGGCGGATGACCGCATAGTATGTCGGCACCTGGTCGACATTTTAGTTGAATTCGATGGCGTATCTATAGGCTTTTATGGGTTTCTATCTTTGGCATAGACTAAAACTATACACTGTATCTCAAAAAAACATCCCTGACAATTTCGACTGTAACTTGAAAACCAATTATCAAATTTTGATAATTTTTAGTACAAATATTCCTGACACAATTTGCCATCAAATGACCGTTCAGTTGCCCACTTTTTCTAATGTATGTTTCTGCACTATCTAGGGAAAGCAGATCAAGCGAAATATGCGTTAAAATAACAGAAAACCTGAAAAAACATCCCCAACATTATCGATCGCACCTTGAATAAAAATTAGCAGATTTTAATAATATTTGGCAGAAATATTTCTGACACAATTGGCTATTAAATAAGTGTTTTAGTTTTTACCTCACCCAACGTCTGCTTTTGCACTACCTGGGAAAAGCAGACCACACATAATACGTGTTAAAATAAATGAAAAAACGTCAGTACTATCTGTCCTAATCTTTGGGCCCGAACAGCAGGTCTATTACAAGGTTTGGCTGTCATGCAGCAGTGTGTCTACCATATGAAGTTTGGAAATGTTTGTGAAGTCAAGAAGCGGCTGGTACAGCCTGGATTGGTCTGGAGCAGAACTTTATCGATACTGCTGTCAATAAATGAAAAAAGCGTCTCCTTGCCTGTGTTCGCATAGTGGGCCACCACTTCAAGCAATTTTACTGCAGGCAGTTGAAAAATAGACAACTGGATGAATTGTCAGCCAAAGTGTTACAAATGTGAACAAAATGTGTTTTACGCGTTATATTAATTAAATGATATTTCGCTGGTTGTGTTTTCCCCAGGTAGTGCAGAAACAAACGTTGGGTGAGGTGGAAACTGAAAGGTCATTTGATGGCAAGTTGTGTCAGGAATATTCTTACCAAAAATGATCAAAATCTGATGATTGGTTCTCAAGTTACAGTCGAAAATGTCTGGGATGTTTTTTGAGACACAGTGTAGATATAGGCCTACCAAGGACAAAGGTCTGTGAAACTTTTACTTTCAAACGCGATAAATGAATGAACTGCGAACATTGAGCTAATATGTTAGTCTTTTACAGAGAATGCTGGAGCCGTATACATCGCTCAATTGGCCGTGGTGAAGGCTATTTTCACGGTAAAGCACTGCATGCCAGCGCACAGCCGGGCCTAGCTGTTGTGTCCGATACTGGTGGATAAGCTTAGTCGATCGATAACATACACAACACGCATGTCTACTCTAGTCCCCAGTGACTCAACCCCTCGCATTATTATGAGTCCCTACGTTCGTTTAAGCCATACAATCATTGCCCGATATAGCAGCACAGGTTTAATCTAATCTGGTTATATGGCGCAATAAAAGGCTTCATTTGTGCTGAACAATAAACAGGGATCGCTTTAATACGTCGTGTTTAAGCATGGCAAGTCTGAAGAGGGCGGTCTGCCGATAGAGCTGAGCACCGTCGAATGTTGACTGCAAAGATACAAGCTATTTCACCCTGGCTTGATTGGAAAATTCTAACCAAAATCACCCAAAAAGTTCACACTTTGCCAAGGGCACCGACCTCCAACTGCTAGGCACCGTGGACTATACTTTTACCTCTCAAACGAAAAAAGTACAGAATCAGTGAAAAGTACAATAGCGATTTATCTGATGCGCTTAGAATGTTCTACGTGAATGGTTGGATCTTGATCATGGCTTGGTTTTGAATACATTTCGGTTAACGACAAAACATATACAAGATACTCTATAACTCGCAACTTTTCCTTTTCTTATCAGTAGCCGCGAGTTTATCCGGATATAAAACACTAACAGACGGGACAAATTCGTCTACTTTTGCACCGGATCGAATGTCAATTCCTAGCACTCTTCAGACATCTAGACGTCGTCCTACATGCACGAATACGTCGTGGTTTTGACTGCAGCTGCGTCCGCGCCACTATCCGAACAACTGCGCAAGCCAGTGCAGCTGCACACACGCAAGACGTCACAGAACTTCCGGTTGTAGACGACGAGGACGAGGCAAGTGAGAGCGGCACAGCGCACGGTGCTATGTCACATGTCTGGAGGACGCCGGCGTCAGAGCATGACGTCGGCTGCCACTGACGCAGCGCCTCAGTGACCGTCTGACCAGCCAGTCGGTCGGGTGACGCGCACTGTGCGGCGTGGTTGACGCGCAGTCCCACGGCCGTCTCCGTCATACGTCTAAGTGCCGCCAGCAGAGCGCAGTCGCAGCGCAGCGGATTGCCGGACAGGTCGATGTCGACCAGCGTCCAGACACCCGTCAGAGAGCAGAGTTGAGGATGTGTCAGAGCGTTGTGGTCAAGTCGCACCTGCTGTAAGCCGGTCCAGTCCGTCATGCCCGGGGCCCGACTCAGAGCCCGCGGCTCCAGTCCACAAAACGCTCGGTTGTCAATCGTCAACGGACCGCCGTCGGCTCGCCGGCTGAAGCGGTTGGCGCCGACGTCGACAAGCTCAAGGAAAGCTGACGCCGCGAAGGCGGAGGAACCAATGTAGCTGAGTCGGTTGTTACGCAGGATGAGTCGCCTCAACGCCGGCAGTGACGACAGTGATGTCGACGGCACGTGATCGAACTCATTTCCGGTCAGGTCGAGCTCCAGCACGCTCGGTAGGACGTTGCCAGCGGCGGCGGTGGTCTGCGAATCGATGTTGACGAGACTGTTGTAGCGCATGCGCAGAACACGCAGTCGAGTCAGGTGACGAAACACGACGCCGAGCCTCAATTCCAGCAGTCGGTTGTGTGACATGTCCACCATTTCCACTTCCGGTCCGACGCCGCGGAACGCCTCGTCGTCGACCAGCCTTATGTCGTTACGATCCAGTCTGTATATAACAGGACAAAACAACGCTGACATCACAGTGATGGCATTTATCACGGCGGCGTAGCCTATTCAGAAAATACACTTAATAACAATGATCTTCCCATTTCGTCATTGTGTATATTTTTGTCAAATATCAACCAATTTTAATTTTTTTTCGCCGGCAGATTCTACAGACTATTTGCAAAAAAAGCTGTTGTTAAAAATCTCACCATACTTTATGTTTTAGGACACAGTGAAATATGAAAATACGAGTGTAACGTGTACATATTTTTACGTTAAGTCTGTCTAATAAAAAAACTCTAATCTCTTTCTCTAGTGATGATTTTTTTCTGTTACTTTTTTACTTTCAAGGAAAGCAGGGACAAGCCCCCCAAACAAGCCACTGGATCATCACAATATCCGTTGCGTGCCATTCATAACCACATCCATAGGCATAGCATAAGCGGTAGACCTACAGCTACAGACGCAGCGATCTGATGCACTAGCGTGTCAGTTAATTAGGTGCCGTAGCGGCCGTGGCCAGCCATAATTCCCAGCGAGCAATCGCTGTTGGAGGCAAACAACCACCAGTTAGTTTATGTGGCTAATCTGCCACATACATCGGGTCGTCGAACTGACGTCGGGCTCCTGGGATGCTGCAGTGTTGTTGCCGCTCGCCAGCCTGATGGGTTTCATCTAAATTTCCGTCTATCGGCAGTCGGCAGCGAACATCGATCGTCGTCGACAGAAAAGCGCAGCGCGTGCATAACAACAGTCGGCCGTCGCTCATTCGCTTCATGAACGACAAAGCAGCAGTCAAACGAGCATTTCCAGTTTACGGACTGCCGACCTATTGAATGACGCGACCTTTCTTCAGATATTGCTTCTGCACCGTCAGTCTCGTTCTTCAGGCAGCGTCTCAAGACTTTTCTGTTTCGTCCACTTATTTGACACCCATACTTCTGTGGTTCTGGAATTTATAATGATTATGATTTAGGTCACGTTAAACCCATATATGATGATGACAATGATGGCGATGATGGTGATGACAACGATGATCAAAACTGTTGCGGATGATTGTTAGCGTTCATGACAGCAGCAAAACTGTCGTCCTTGACACCGAGACAGTCGAGTCTGTGCGCGATTGATGTGGTCAAGCGGAAAGCGTCAGTTGATAACGATTAACGACTGCAAGACGCCGAACGCAGTAGAACAACGACGAGTTGCGTCACTAAAGAAGAAGCATATATAACTGCAGTGCGGGGTGGCCGGTGCCAGTCAATCGAGCGTGCATGGTCCCTGTGCCGTACCGTCTCGGCACGCGTATCTCGGCGCGTACATGCAAGCTAATGAATTATGAATTGCAGAAGCGTTCCAGCGCCGTACACTGTTGTCGACTCAGCTATACGGAGCGAGCGCAGGCAGCATGAATATTATCCATAAGACAACTGTGTTTCTTCGCGGCTTTGAACGCTTTCGGTTAATATGCTCGTCTCTTTCACCATCTGTCTGTTTGTCTGTCCGTTTGCTTGTCTGTGTGCTTGTTTCATAACCGACCGCACAGCTTAATTTGTTCTTCGTTGGACTATACTTGGTTTCTGATCCTAAATTTCTGTTTCACGCAGCCGTTGAAAAATTCCATTAATGAACATTCTGGAAGAATCTTCAGTAGTCACAAAGCATCAAAGTCGAAAAACGTAGACCACTGATCTGCAGATCACCACAATGTCGACTGTGTCGTCCCGTGTTCACGGTCAGAATACTTCGTGTGTCGGTCAAAGCAGCTTCTGCTCATCAGCACTAACTGTGTGCAGACGACCTTCCGTCTTCGTTGAAAGACTGTGACATCGGTATACAACGTTTCAAATCACATCTTTAGTCACGGCGTTTCATGGTGCTTCCTCGTAGGCGCCTGTGAGAACTTCGTTTAGAAAGCGTTTTACATATCTACATGCAAATTGATTGACGTGATCGGCTGAATACGGAGGCGACGTTGTAGACAGAGGCTGATAACTACAAAACAACCCATTCAGATGATTCAGCTTAATGAGTGAAGGCACGGCAGTTTGAAATATCTCATGTCAAATGACGTCAACATTTAAACCTCACATTACTCAGCAAAATACAAAATGTTGTTTTCATGCAATATTTTGGTTTTAAGCCAACAGGAAGCAAACAATTGCTACCAGTGCAACACTATTACATCACTTTTTTGAAAAAGCTGTGTTTGCAGTAATTGTAAAACTGATGTGAATGACATGTGGCAACGGTGACGTCATACGCCCAGAAATATCCGGCGTCGGCAGGTAGCACCAACAAGAAGGACTGACGACGAAATCTTTGACTGGCCAGATCTCATAGGGACGGTCACCAAGTCCGGAAATGCTTTGTATGCTGGTCACTGCGTACTGTACAAAACTGTGCGCGGTGTATATAGTCGGCGTGTTCATAAAACGGCGCCTAGTCTCGGCACGAACACGCACGATACCGACTACACAACGTAACGTAACTGACAGCAGCACATCACTTGCTTAACGATGCTTCGTACAGCTACAGTGCAGTCGCTGATCGTAACAGTAATGGCATCCTGTAGCAGCAATCAATGCACGCTATCAGAAGACGTCGCCATTGGTCACGCCTCATGCGCATCACTGACAGTACATATAGCGCCCGCATCTAAAAGTCACAGTGAGACCACCTCTCCTTCTTTCCACTTCCCGTAATCTTTCTCTTCTCCAATCCCGTTATGTAGGCCTACAAAGTTACACACTTAAAATATAAAATCCTACTTTATTTTTTGCCAGTATGATATGAAGTTATAGGCCTACTCTTAAACGTTAGAAAAATCTACCCTAGGATATGAAATAAAAAGATAGGAAGAAAACCCTCATGGTAATGTGTGCTAATCTCGCTCTACGGATTAGACATGTTACACCCTTAAACGTAAACACCTGCCCCTATTTTTCGCAGTACCCTTTTCTACTTTCGTCCTTTCTTTTCTTCCCACTTCCTTAATCCAGCTAAAAAAATTAGTAAAAGTGTTGCGACCTGCAAGTCTCCTCAGCCCAGCAAAATACAGATACGTCATTGTGCAAGTGATAAAATGTGCACAGCTTTAGTCTTAAGCTGCACCAAAAATCGTTTAACACTCGGCGATTTTGGTACATTTTGGCGTTAAAACTGTACATTTTGTCACGTCACGTGCATCCTGCACAATGATGCATTTGTATCTGTACTGTTTATCTTGGATGTGTAAAATGATGATTTGCATAAAAATCAAACCAGAAGCCGAGATGCAAAAATTAGCTTAATGTACAGTTGCAGAGATCTCGAGAAATCGAAAGCTATAGCGTCGTTAACCCCACAAGCTCTTGGCTTCTATCGCTCATGCGCACGTTCAGTGGCCGGTGCCTATGAGTCGTGCTGCGAACAAGTCAATTCGAAGAATTCCTTTCTGCGTCCGCATGCAGCACCCATCTGAAATAGACTTCCCAGAAAACTTAAACACTGCCACGCTGCACTTCTACTTTTAGAAAGAATTAAGGTTAAGACAGTTTTATTTTCAGTCATCAGCACGGGCGCTGGCTGCACTGCTAGTGCGCCCGTGGGAGGCTAAGAATGAGTTTCATTTGTCTTCGCGTATAAATTAGCCAAATAATAAGTAAAGTTGACATCTTTTGGTTTTGGCCTAGAACATAGTATACATACTTCAACTATGGCTATTAGACTGTGCGGCAAAAAGACAAAACCCCCCTGAACAGAATCCCTATGCTAAACACCACATCTAAGACAAAACTCCGTTTCTACGACAGAGCATTATTGTCAACAATCTAACACAAAGCTAACATGACAATCAAGCAGCAACAAAAATATCAACAGAAACTTGAAGGTTAAAATTGTGTATAGCTTGCAAGCCATTGGTGTCAGTTTTTTAACGTAACCTGTTTTAACCTGACAGACCCGCTGGTTTTTAGAACAGGCCGACTTTACGTTGCGCAGTACTGGCAGGCTCTCGCAGCATACCGCAGTCGTCGTACGCGGACTCCGTGGAAAGCTTCGGCGGGAATAGTTTCGAGAAGATTCTGCGAGAGATCGAGCTCGGTCCAGACATCGGCGTCGAACGTGAGGAAGTAAGGCACGGTGCGTAGACGCAGGAACGAGCAGACGACTGCAGGTTCAGCGTCTTCATCGTCATCATCAGCGAGCACATCACGACTGGTGGCAATACCGGTGCAGTGACACGGCTGCGGCGTCGGACACACCTGCAGACAGACAGACAGCCGCGTGACAACTACACCAAATGCGCCGCCGTAATGACCATTTCACACCTACGACGACGACACAACTCAATTCACTGGTTGAGCTGTGTCGTAGGTGTCACGAGTTGCCAGCGAGAAAAGCAAAGACAATTGCCGACATATTATGCGGCTGTCAACTTAGCTAATCACACGCAACGATTACTTGTTCTAAATTTTGATCGAAAGTTCACTACATTTGCACTATATTTAAAAGACGAAGATGTTTCACAAATACGGTTTGCACGAGCATGGTATGCTGTAAATTGATCTAATTGATCGCAAATAGCAATAAGCAATAAGTCGTGAGCGTTTGCGATGAATTAGATCAAGCCGCATTTACGCAAAATATCCGTCATTTTCTGCAGATTTTTGACGTCCGGTAAGCTTAAACTTGACCTTTAGATGTAAAAACTGTCAAGCGGTACAGAATGGACAAACAGACAGACAAATGGGGAAATCTATGTTCTCTGACAACAAAATCGATTTACTGGCTAGCTTTGATATTATTTGTGTACAACTGACAGTCTGTGTCGGCCCATCACTAACGTGTTATACTGCTGTCCACCTGGCTATTTATTCGGCATTACTGAATGCCATCTGAAACAGACTCGTTCTTTGCGTCTTACGTGACATAGATGGCTTTGCTTACTTAATGTATGAGTAAACATGCATGGAGATATGCGTCATTTCCGAGCTGTACAACGACGTTGATGTTTGACCTCTTGAATAAAAAAGTGGCACGCCAGTTAGTTATGTTTTTCTATGCCTTTTCGTTTTTGAGTCAAGAGCCCGCACGAGACAGACAAACAAATAGACGAACCAGCAAGACTCGCAATGCGGCCTGTTAGGACGGCCGCATAATGATCGTCGTGAGTGCTGGCGGATCGTGCAATTTGTTGCACTGAAAGTGAGATGATGTGAAGTGCATGTAAACTGTAGAGACCACCAACCTGCAGCAGAGCAGAGACGACGTGAAATGCCGTCGTCACGACAACGATATTCGTGACAACACACATCGCTGTCGCACAGCCGTAGTACGACGAGAGCCGCCACACCCGCATCTCAACAGCGGCAGCAACATTGACAGACTGACTGACCACTCACTGAGCAATGACCACTAAGGAGTCACTCACAGTGAACAGACAGACTGACTGGCAGGCTGCAGCTGGTTGGCAGCTGGCGGAAGGAGGAAATGCCGTACGTCGTGGCGGGCCGAGCGGAGTCAATCAGTTGATCGATGACGCAATATCACTCGGTCGCGTTTTCATCACTCAGCAGTCATCACTCCACCACACCATCAGTCCTCGTCACACCGGCACACGATGTATCCCATCGCTGTGACTTATCAGATACTTAGCAAGTTTGGCCCAAAATTCACTACTTCGATTCGTTGTGGATATGTTGCAGATTTTCCATTTGTTTGCGGATTTGTCCTACAGCTTGTTGTACAACAAATCCACGATCAATCAAAGCAAATGGAGTTTGGGCCTTGCTATAAATCCTCGCAATCGATCCAATCGATATGTGTGGATTCTTGCTTTCCTGCCGTTGCGAGTTGCTCACTTCATAGTCGTAGCAGACAACAGTCACTCTGTCGACGCTGCAGTATAGAGATTAGAGGGACGTCAGTTCGGCCGAGCTAATTCTGTGCTGTTTATATCTCGGCGCTCGGTCGTAAGACGCGTTCGCTCGCTGTATTGTCGCCGGCAGCACTCAGTTCCATCTTCGTACGACCCACGACCAAGTCAACGCTAAACGCAGAGGCGTCCAGCACTCGCCCATTTCCTTTCTTATTTTTCATTTTTCTTTCCTCTTTATTTTCTTTTCCCTCCAACCCCTTTTTACTAGGTTCTTTTCCCAAAATTCAGCAACGGTGCACTCTGAAAGCTCTCTTACGTAGTTTCGCGAAAAAAAACTCCAAACACCTTTCGTTTCTTGACGCTTCTAAATTATAATGAGTCTTAATTCTGTTTTCGGTCTCCAGCCACGTGAAAAGTTTATGACAGCCAGCTGCTTTTACCTTCTGTTTCTCTCTTCATATTCACATAATTTTTGCCTGTGGCGTCGCTTGGCATCTGTTGGCGCTTTCGTCTTCTGGCTGCGTTGTCCGACATCCTCACGTCCATTACGTACGGCAACAAACATTCGTTGTTACTTTTACGATGTAGCATTTGCTCCTAGGTTTTAGTGCTGCAGTCGCCGCTGGCTAGACTTACAGTACGAGCGGACGATGTGATGTCAGCCGCAGCAGCTCGGTGATTCCACGTGTATCGTGCTTCCACGCGCACGCAGTCGATGCACGGCGCCAGAGACGCTCGCCGTCTCCGCTGCAGCTGCACGTAAATAAATCCGCTGTAAGCGAAATGTATTGTTGGTCTTCCGGCACAACAGGGGCGGGG